>RCNF010000117.1_pt1 | contig 35259 bp, 29 predicted proteins | sample 2041311 | NCBI WGS metagenome assembly RCNF01 (sample SAMN09708228, study PRJNA481090) | Marine sediment metagenome, whole genome shotgun sequencing project. | biome: marine sediment; feature: ocean; material: sediment; isolation source: Sewage treatment plant 2 marine sediment (STP2) ...
CGAGACAAGTCTCCATGTACCTCATCCGCGACATACTCGAACTGAGTTTTCCAGAGATCGGCCGGATTTTTTCTAAACATCATTCAACAGTCATGTACGCCGTCGACACCGTCCAGAAAATGCGTCAATCAAATCCCGATTTTGATGCCACGCTGACTTCCTTTCGAGAACATTTCGTCTAACCAGCTGTGGAACGCTTGTGGAAGGCGTGTGGATAGGCTGTGGTCTTTTGTGGAAAGTATGAGTTTTCCACAGATCACCACAGCTCTGCACAACCTCAACACACAACCTGGAGCACTAATTAACTTTATTTTTTTTGGTCGTTTACGAGAGACATCCACAGATTCCACCGGCTCGACGACGATGATGATTCATGTTATATTTTCCATGAAAAGTACGTCGTCGTCATAAGAAAGGGCGGTTGATGGAACTCAAGTTGCAACGCAACCTCGTCCTTCAGGAGCTCTCCATCCTGCAAGGTGTGGTCGAGCACCGGACCACCATTCCGATACTTTCGAGCATCCTGGTGGAGGCCGAGGAGAACCGTCTGCGGATGGTGGCCACCGATCTCGACATGACAATTGTCACGGAGTGTCCCGCCTCTATCCACGGAGGTGGTCGCGCAACGCTCGAGAGCAAGGTGTTTCAGAACCTGGTTCGATCTTTGCCCGAGGAGGAGTTCACTCTCAAGCAGGACGGGGATGCGGTAGAAATCGAATGTGGCCGCTTCCACTCCAGGATGGCCGTTTCCGATCCTTCGGAGTATCCGACCGTGCCTGAGGTTCCAGAGGCCGGCGACTATGCACTGCCGTTGGATCTCTTTCAACTGATGTTGGATCGAGTCGCATTTGCGATCACAAAGGATGATCCAAAGTTTCAATTGAACGGAGCCCTGGTCAAACTGATTCCAGGCGAAATCGAAATAGCAGCCACAGACGGTCACCGCCTGGCGATGGTGAGGGCGAAAGCGCCGGGGGGCGATGCTCCTTTTGAGCAGCAACTCTTCCCGCGAAAGTTGCTGGCAGAATTTTCCCGCTTCGGTGACGATGAGGTTCGGATTTCGGCCGGTGACAACCACCTCGGTTTCCTGATGGGTGAACGGACGCTCGTGTCGCGGATCGTCGAACTTCGTTTTCCTCAGTACGAGCGGGTGATCGTCCGTGATAATCCAAATCGCGCTCGGGTCGACCGAAAGGAACTATTGGCGTCGCTCCGAAGGGTCAGCCTGATGGCACACGAAAAGGCACGTGGTGTCAGGTTCCGCTTTGATTCCGGTGGCGAACTGACTCTGGTATCCATCGGTTATGAGCGGGGCAGCGCCGAAGAGACGTTGAGCGTGACCTATCAAGGAGACGGCCTGGAAATAGCCCTCAATGCCAGTTATCTCATCGACGTGCTGCAGGCGCTCGAGTGCGAATCCGTTGAACTCCAGCTGCGGGACAGCAATACCCAGTGTGTCGTGGTACCGGTCGAAGACGATCCTCGCCTTGAGGAGTACATCTACGTGCTGATGCCCATGCGTCTGTAGACGCGGCTCTCGACAGACACAAAGATGAGTTCGCTCGCGCCGATTCAGCCCCGTGGCGAATAACGGCATCAAACAAGCATCCGAGAGTCTGGCAAGGACGGAACGTTCGCCGTGGAATTGATCGATCTTTCGATTCGTGATTTCCGAAATCTATCCGAACAGGTTTTTCGCTTCGGTGAAGCGACGAACGTTGTCCTTGGAGTAAACGGAGCCGGAAAGACGAGCCTGCTCGAGGCGATGGTCGTTCTCGGAAATTTGCGCTCATTCAGGACCTCGTCCTTGCGCCGAGCGGTGCGCCACAACGAGAGCAGCTTCAGACTTGTCGGTACGGTCTCCTCCGGGGGCCGCACCCACCGCCTCGAACAGGTTGTAGAGATGGGTTCACCCGTCACCAGGACACTGCGGGTTGACGGCGTGACCACGGATATTGAGAGATATCTCCAACTCTTTCCGGTCTTCGCCATCACCGCCCAGGATCGCGAACTGGTCGTCGGAGGACCGGAGGGTCGCCGCTCAATGCTCGATCGGTTTGTATTCCTTTCGAGACCGACGCATCTCGATCAGCTTCGCTCGTATCGCCGCCTGCTTCGGCAGCGCAACGCCGCCCTCGTGGGCCAGTCTTCAGACGCCGAAATCGAAGCCTGGGAGGCGCCGCTCGCTACGGCGGCGGCCGCGGTCATCGAAGCGCGCGAAAATGGAGCGGGAATTCTCGCCGAGCGGTTTGCAGAGGAGTGGCGGGGGCTGTCTCGAGGGGACCGGACGAAGATTGCTATCGAGTATCGTTCCGAGGCGTGGAGCAGGCCATCTGACGAGGCGAAAAAGGTGGAAGATCTGTATCGACAGCGCTATAATGAGACGCGGACGCGGGACCGCCAGATGGGGTTCACTGGCGATGGTCCACATCGCCATGACTTGAGCCTGAAAACCGCCGGCCGGAGCGTCCGATATGTACTCAGTTCGGGACAAACGAAGGGGGTGGCGGCTGCGCTCAGGCTTGCCACCCTGGCGCAGGTAGAAAGGGACCGAAACGAGCGTTTTCCCGTCATTGTGGACGATGTCGACGCCGAGTTGGACGGCGCCGCGTTGACTCTCCTGGTTGAACGTCTCGGCAACGAACGACAGCTTTTTCTCTCCAGCACGAGCGAGCGGGTTGCGGAACTCGCGGGTCCTCGAGGATGTTGCATACGGCTCGAAAACGGAACCCGCGTGCCGCAGGAGGCCATAACCGATGACTGAGAATTATACCGCCGAAAACATCAAGGTCCTCAAGGGCCGGGAGGCGGTGCGAAAACGCCCCGGGATGTACATCGGCGATGTCGATGACGTGGAGGGTCTCCACCACATGGTCTGGGAGGTGGTGGACAATGCTATCGACGAAGCACAGGCAGGTCACTGTGAGCAAATAACGGTGACCATACACGCAGACCAGACCGTCACCGTGACCGACGATGGCCGCGGCATTCCGGTGGACACGCACAAGGAAAGTGGACGTTCGGCGGCCGAGGTCATCATGACCGAGCTCCATGCGGGGGGAAAGTTCGACAGCAACTCCTACAAGGTCTCTGGCGGCCTCCACGGTGTTGGCGTCAGCGTCGTCAACTTTCTCGCTGAGTGGTTGCGTCTCGAGATTCACCGGGACGGAAAGGTCTGGGAACAGCTCTATCAGCGAGGGGTGCCCGCCGAAGCGCTCAAGGAGGTTGGCACCACCCGCCGGACCGGAACGATTATCAGCTTCAAACCGGATGCCGAAATCTTTTCGGCCCTTGAATTCCATCCTGACCTTCTCATTCGCCACCTCCGGGAACTCGCCTTTCTCAACTCCGGCGTCAACATCAAGTTTTCCGACGAAAGCAGCGACCGCGAGGAGGAGTTCCACTTCGAGGGCGGGCTGCGAGAGTTCACCCGATACCTCAACCGGTCGAAGTCGCCGTTGCACGAGGACCCGGTCTATCTGATCGACTCCAACGACGACGGCGAAGATGTTGAGGTTGCACTGCAATGGCATGATGGCTACAACGAGAACGTCCTCGCCTTCACCAACACGGTCTTCAACCGCGACGGTGGTACCCACCTATCGGGCTTTCGCGGTGCGCTCACGCGCACAATCAACGCTTATGCCCACAGCCAAAACCTTCTCAAGGGCCTCAAAGAGAACTTCTCGGGAGAGGATGTGCGGGAGGGGCTGACGGCGATTATCTCGGTTCGCGTCCTGGATCCGCGCTTCTCGAGCCAGACCAAGGACAAGCTGGTTTCCTCGGACGTCAAGCGCTGGGTCGAGTCGATGATCAACGACCGCCTGGCCACCTACTTTGAAGAGCACCCTGCGGTCGCCAAGGGGATCGTCTCCAAGTGTCTCGATGCCGCACGAGCCCGCGAGGCGGCCCGCAACGCGCGCGAGCTCACCCGACGTAAGAGCGCCCTCGAAACCTCCGCCCTGCCCGGCAAACTCGCCGACTGTTCGGAGCGCGATCCCGAGCTCTCCGAGATCTTCATCGTCGAGGGAGATTCCGCCGGGGGCTCCGCCAAACAGGGGCGGAATCGCCTTTTCCAGGCAATCCTGCCGCTCCGTGGAAAGATCCTCAACGTTGAAAAGGCGCGCTTCGATCGCATGCTGTCGTCGGAGGAAATCCGCGCCCTGATTCAGTGTCTCGGCACCGGCATCGGCAAGGACGAGTTTGATCCTCTCAAGGTCCGCTACCACAAGATCATCATCATGACCGACGCGGACGTCGACGGATCGCATATCCGGACGCTGCTTTTGACGTTCTTTTATCGACAGATGCAGGAGCTTGTGGAGCGCGGCCACCTCTTCATAGCCCAACCTCCGCTCTACAAGGTGAGCCGCAAGAAAAAAGAGGTCTACCTGGGCGACGACGGCGACCTCTCCCGCTTTTTGCTCGACCGCGTCGAGGATGAATACCGGTTGGTGATCGGCACAACCGGCCGCGAGCTCGAGGGTCGAGAGCTGCGTCGCGCAATTCTTGCTGCCCAGGACTGGAACCAGTGCCTCGAGCACCTCGATCGTCGTGGATGGCCACAGGATCTCGTTCTTGCAGCGCTCGATACCGAGTCCGGGTGGGATGGCGGGTCGGCGGGCGAGGGCTTTGCCGAAGCGCTGGCAGCCGAGCTCCGCGAACTCGGCTACGAAGAAACCAGAATCGAGCTCGATGAAGAACATGGAGTGCCGGAGGTCATCTGCCAAGTCGGAGTCAACGGGCGCGGCCGTGAAGTGCGTCTCGGTCAACTCCTTGGGGCGAGCGGCCACTATCGTCGTGCACGCAACCAGCTAGCGCAGGTCGAAGCGCTCCGCGTCGGACCCTTCCACCTCGACCGCAACGGGGATCGCGAAACACTGGCGAGCTTGCGGGAGCTTGTCAGCCGCGTCTACGAGGTCGCGAAAAAGGGTCTCAACATCCAACGATACAAGGGTCTTGGTGAAATGAATCCGCGCCAACTCTGGGAGACCACGATGGATCCAGACACGCGGCGCCTTCTCCAGGTGACGGTTGAGGATGCCACCCGAGCCGATGAGCTCTTCACGATTCTGATGGGGGATACCGTCGAACCCCGCCGCAACTTCATCGAGGCCAATGCGCTCGAGGCCCGGAACCTGGACATCTAAATGGCCGACCAGTCATCTCCGCCGCGCGCGGATCGTGTGCATGTGACCATCGAGGAAGAGCTCAAGAAATCGTATCTCGACTACGCGATGTCCGTCATCATCGGCCGCGCTCTTCCCGATGTGCGTGACGGATTGAAGCCGGTGCACCGGCGGATTCTCTACGGCATGTGGGAGGGGGGCAGCACCGCCTCGCGCGCCTACAAGAAATCGGCTCGGATCGTCGGCGATGTCATGGGTAAGTACCATCCTCACGGGGACCAGGCGATCTACGATACCGCCGTCCGCATGGCCCAGGACTTCTCCATGCGCTACCCCCTGGTCGACGGCCAGGGCAACTTCGGCTCGGTCGACGGGGACTCGCCGGCGGCGATGCGATACACCGAGGTTCGGTTGACGCGGTTGGCGGAAGAGCTCCTCGGCGACGATATCGGCAAGGAAACGGTGGAGTGGGCGCCCAACTACGACGGTTCGATGAGCGAGCCTACGCTTCTCCCGGCCCGCATTCCCAACCTTCTGGTTAACGGGTCTTCTGGAATCGCGGTTGGAATGGCCACCAATATTCCACCCCACAACCTCAGTGAGACAGTAGATGCAGCGATTGCTCTGCTCGGCGACGCCGAGCTCAGCGTCGAAGACCTGATGGACTTCGTACCCGGGCCAGACTTTCCAACCTCCGGATTCATCCTCGGCCGCAAAGGGATCCACGATGCCTACACCACGGGTCGCGGAATCGTGCGCATGCAGGCACGGACGCGCATCCGGGAGGCGGAGAAGAAAAAGCGGGCCGCGATCATCGTCAGCGAGCTGCCGTATCAGGTGAACAAGGCGCGGCTGGTGGAACAGATTGCGAACCTGGTTCAGAACAAGCGTCTCGAAGGTATCGCGGATCTGCGAGACGAATCCGACCGGGACGGCATTCGGGTGGTGATCGAACTCAAGCGAGACGCCGTGCCCGAAGTTGTACAGAACAACCTCTACAAGCTGACCCAGATGCGGACGACCTTTGGGATCAATCTCCTTGGGATCATCAACAACCAGCCCAAAGTCTTCAACCTCAAAGAGCTGTTGCAGCACTTTCTAGACCACCGTCGTGAGGTGATTACGCGCCGCACGGCGTACGATCTCGCCCGCGCCCGGGATCGCGCCCATCTTCTCGAGGGCCTGGTCGTTGCCCTTGACAATCTCGATGCCGTAATCGCCCTCATACGAGGCGCGGCCGATCCCGAAACCGCCCGCGGCGGGCTGATGGAGAAGTTCGGCCTTTCGCAGGTGCAGGCACAGGCGATTCTCGATATGAGGCTGCAACGCCTGACCGGGCTCGAGCGAGACAAGATTATTGAAGAGCACGCCGAGGTCCGCAAACTCATCGCCCACCTCGAGGCGGTCCTCGAATCCGACGAGATGGTGTCAGGGATTATCTCTGAGGAACTCACCGAGGCGAAGACGAAATACGGCGACGCACGGCGATCCGAGATCATCGAAGACCCGAGTGAGATCTCCATCGAGGACCTGATCGCCGAAGAGGAGATGGTGATCACCGTATCCCGCGGCGGATATGTCAAACGTTCCGCAGCCGCCACCTACCGGGCGCAGCGGCGCGGGGGGCGCGGGCGTCGTGGTATGGGGATCAAGGACGAGGACGAAGTCTGGAAGCTTTTCGTCGCCTCGACCCACGCAACGATGCTCTTCTTCACATCGACCGGGCGAGTTTTCGTACGCAAGGTTCACGAGCTCCCTGATGTCGGTCCGACGGCCCGTGGCCGCAACCTTGTCAATCTGCTCCAACTCGCCCCGGAGGAAAACGTTCGGGCACTGCTGGCGGTGCGGGATTTCTCGGAGCACGAAGATTCGTTCCTCTTCTTCGCCACCCGTCTCGGGAGGGTCAAGCGAACACCCCTTCGTGAATATGCCAACATCCGCGCCAACGGTCTGCGGGCAGTGGTCATCAACGAGGGCGACAATCTTCTCTCGGTGCGCCTGACCGACGGCGCGACCCACGTTTTCATGGGCACGAATCGCGGGATGGCGATTCGATTCGAGGAGACCGATGTGCGGTCAATGGGCCGGGTCACCGCCGGGGTGCGCGGCATCAATCTTCGCGAGGGGGACTTTGTCGAGGAGTTCGCCGCCTTCGATCCGGCCGAGGACAACGACATCCTCGTCGTGACCAACCTCGGTTACGGCAAGCGAACCAAGATTTCCGAATTCCGCCTTCAGCGGCGGGGCGGCTATGGGATCAAACTCATCCAGTTGACCAAGAAGAACGGGGATGTGGCCGCCATACGCTATGTCCGCGAAGAGGACGAGATCCTCATCGTTACCGAAGGCGGGATGCTGATACGGACCAACGTCGTGGGGATTTCACGCTTTGGTCGCGCCGCCCAGGGTGTGCGGGTGATTCGCCTTGCCGATGGCGATCGCGTGGTGTCGGTCGCGCGGGCCGAGGCGATCGAGGACGACGATGATTTTGAAGTCGAAGAGGCGGTTGACGGCGTTGACGAACAGCCCGCTGACGATAGCCCGGAGTAGCAGAGCCCGTGCCACCCACCACGTCGCTACTGCGGCATGTCACAGGCCTCGCTACGCAACATGGCGGGTAGCGCGGGCTAGCCGCCAATCACGACATGGGTCCACGCGAAGAGCGCTCGCGCCAGGCGATCCCAGCGGTCGCCATTATTCACCAAGAGGGAGTGATCGGCGTTATCGCACTGGTCGGACTGTCCCTTCGCCCGGCGGGGGTGCTGGGCGGCCTCGCACCCCGCGGGTCGTTGGCCGTTGGAGTGTTCACCGGCGTGGTCGCAGGAGCGCTTTGCGCGGCCGTGCTCTGGGCCATGCGCCATCTTCCGGCCCTTGCCGATCTCGAGGCATGGCAACAGCGAATGGTGCGGAACTGGTCGGTCACGGATGCCGCTGCCGTTGCGATCTTTTCTGGACTGGCCGAAGAGGCACTGATCCGTGCGCTGTTGCAGCCGGTCATCGGGTTGCTGCCGGCCGCCCTGCTCTTCGCGGCGCTCCACGTTGTACCGGACCGCCGCCTCTGGCTGTGGCCGGTTGTCGCCTGTGCTCTCGGCGCGGGCCTGGGTATGATTTTCGAGTTCGGCGGCTACCCGGCAGCGGCAGCCGCCCACATCGCCATCAACGCCCTCGCCCTGCTTCGGCTCCAGAGGATGGCGGATAAATGAAGTTGACCCAGAGGAACGCCCGCTGGTGTGTACAATGAGGCCGAGCCGAGGGAGGAAGACCATGGATCATCAGGATGCCCAGTTTCGAGTCAAGGTCGGACTGGCGGAGATGCTCAAAGGCGGCGTGATCATGGATGTCACCACCGCCGAACAGGCGAAGATCGCGGAAGACGCCGGAGCGGCGGCGGTGATGGCCCTCGAAAGGGTGCCGGCCGATATTCGGGTTCAAGGCGGAGTCGCCCGAATGTCGTCGATTGAAATAATTCACGAGATCCAGCAGACCGTCTCGATCCCGGTCATGGCCAAGGTCCGCATCGGCCATATCGCCGAGGCGAGAATTCTCGAGGCCCTCGAGGTCGACTTCATTGACGAGAGCGAAGTCCTGACTCCGGCTGATGAGGAAAATCATATATCCAAACACGGTTTCAAGGTTCCCTTTGTGTGCGGCTGCCGCAATCTCGGCGAAGCCTTGCGACGGATCGGCGAGGGCGCCGCGTTGATCCGCACCAAAGGCGAGGCGGGCTCAGGGGACATCGTCGAAGGGGTCCGTCATCTGCGCACGGTGCAGCGCGGGATTCGGACCCTGACGATTCTCGAAGAGGATGAGTTGATGAGCCATGCGAAGGAGCTCCAGGCACCCTTCGAGCTCGTTCGGTGGGTGGCTGAGAACGGTCATTTACCGGTGCCCAATTTCGCAGCCGGAGGCGTCGCGACGCCTGCTGATGCAGCCTTGTGCATGATGCTCGGCGCGGAATCCGTCTTTGTGGGGTCGGGGGTCTTCAAGTCCGACGACCCCGAGCTTCGTGGGCGCGCGATCGTCCAGGCGGTCACCCATTGGCAAGACCCCGCGAAGCTGGTCGAGATCTCCCGTGGCCTGGGCGAGGCGATGCATGGCCTCGAGGTGGGGAAGTTGACCCCGGAGGAAATGCTGTCGCGCAGGGGGTGGTAACGATTGAAGGCGATTGGCGTTCTCGCGCTGCAGGGTGATTGGGCGGCACACTCGACCGCGCTCCGCGAGCTGGGGGTGGAGGTCCATGCAGTTCGTACGACAGCGGACCTTCACGATGTTCGGGCGCTGGTGATTCCCGGGGGGGAGTCGTCGGCGATGCTTCGGCTGATGAAAACAGAAGACCTCTCGCCCCGGATTCTCGAGCGGGCTCGGGCGGGGATGGCGGTTCTCGCCACTTGCGCAGGCGTCATTCTCCTCGCCCAGGCAGTCGTGCCGGCACAGGCAAGTCTCGGGTTGCTCGCGATTGATGTCGAACGCAATGCCTATGGGCGCCAGGTCTTTTCAACGATTACCGAGATCGACCTCGCTCCCGAGCTCGGTGATCCACCGCGGATGGAGGGGGTCTTTATTCGAGCCCCCCGGATTACACGCCGCGATGCGTCTGTTGAGGTGCTTGGAAGCTGGGGTGATGACGCAGTACTGGTTCGGCAGGGGAGAGTTCTTGCCGCCACATTTCATCCGGAGCTGACAGGCGATCGGCGGGTGCACGAACTGTTCCTGCAGATAGGGGAGGAAGCAAATGCCTGACAACGTTCTGGTCCACCAAGAGAACCGAGACATTCACCACCTGGTGATGGACCACGGCCCCAACGCCCTCGACCCGGCGCTCATGGCGGCCTTGCGGGAGAGGCTTCGCGAGCTTGCTGGGGGCGGGGCCCCAGCCGTGATTCTCGCGTCATCTCATCCACGGCTCTTCTGCCCAGGCTGGGACCTCAAGCTCCTCGCTGATGCCGACCGCGACCAGGTCGGCGAGTTCCTCCAGGAGTTCAATTCCCTTATTCTCGACCTCTTCTCCTACCCCGGCCCGACCGCGGCGGCGATCGGCGGCCACGCGGTTGCGGCAGGCTGCCTGCTCTCTCTCTGCTGCGATCTGCGGGTGATGGCGACCGGCCAGGCGAGGCAGGGGCTATCGGAACTCAACCTGGGTGTTCCGGTTCCCAGCCACAGCCTGCGGATGTTGCGCTCCCGCCTGAGCTCTCCCGCGCTCGACGAAATCGTCTTTCGTGGCGAAGGATGTACAGCAACACGCGCCCGGGAGCTCGGGATCGTCCACCGAACCGCCGCCGCTGCGGACACCATGGCGGTGACCGAACTCGAACTGGCCAAGCTGGCCGGCCGCCCTCGGCGCGCGTTTGTCGAGACAAAGTGCTTCCTTCTTGGCCACGTCTGGGAGGAAATGCGCCAGGGCTCGCCGGACGAAGACGCCGCCTTCCTCGATTGCTGGTTCGAAGACGAAACCAGGGAGCGGATCACCGGCGTGGCCAGTCACCTCAGACAGTGACAGGCGACCACCGTCAGAGAGAGGTCGACCCCCGGATCGCCCGCGCCGTGACGCTCATTCTGGGGCTGCCCCTGCGGTGGGCTGATAGCGACGTCGGCAGCTCCGAAGACTCTGTGCTCGCCCGCGGCTGGTTCCAGGGCGCCGACGAGTGTGCCCGGGTCCTCGCTTCTCAGATGCGCCTCGAGAACCGAGGTGGAGGGGGGTTTGGGGCGGGTTGGCCGATCCTGAGGAGCGGGGCCTGGACGGTATCGCCGGCCATGCCAGTGGCCGTGAACGGGGAGACTGTTGTCGGTGTTGACGGCGAGTATCGGGGCGACGCAAAGGGTGTGTGGCGCGAGGCCGGTGGCGCCGAAGACCTCTTTCTGACCACCGACCTGTCAGGGCCCGCACCGGGCGCGCCATTCGATCTTCTGTGGTTTGGAGACTTCGAGCGGTTCACAGTGCGCGATGGGACGCTCGAAATCGAGGATCTATTCGGCACTCTTCGAGTCCCGGGGAGCCAGCAGGTGCTCGACCGCCTTCTGGTTCGCTCTCGACGCACTGAGGGCGAGGCCCTGGTTGGATTGCCGATGGCTGACCGGAGCGGGCCACAGACGGTAGAGGTGCGGCGTCCTGAAGACCTCAGCCCGAATGACCGCTGGCGCGACGCTACGAGCTTTCTCGCGGCGCGAGCCGACATCAAGAGCGCAACTACCCGGGGGGCCATCGTCGAGGCTCGGACAGTTGGCGGCGCAACCGCGATCTTCGGGTGCGATGAGAGTGTAGACGGCTGGGCGTTGACGCTCCGAGAAGGAAACTATGTCTTCACAGAAATCTGCGCCGTCCAACGCGCGAAGTCGCTCAGCCTATGCGCAACCCTCGATCGTGGGATAGATGCACTGGCGCCGGGAATGCGCGGGCGGTTGATTTTTGACCTGCGGACCGATCTCGTAACCCTCGGTTGAGATTGCCAAGCGGTTAGAACCGATACAGGCGGTCCTGTACGAGTTCTTCTACCGGGACCGGCAGCTCGGCCGCAACCAGCTCCTCCCGGAGTTCCTCGATATATGGCGGCTTGAAATGGTAGAGGTAGACGGGGACATCGCGTTCGAGTTTCTCGAGCTCGGCACTCAGGGTCTTCGGCGTGAGGTGGAGGCTGACGTCAGCTACGTCCTGCATCCGGTTCGGGAAGGATAACTCGGTGATGATGGCGGCCAGGTCTTCGGTGGCATTGGCCACCTCCCAGATTCGTGAGGTCGGTCCTGTGTCCGAGGTGAATATCACGCTCGTTCGGCCCTGACGGAGCAACAGTCCAGTCGTGGGCACGATGTGGTTGACTTCCACCGCAGTCACTTCGAGCGGGCCGCCAGGAAGGTCGTCGATGGTGAAGGGTGTTTCGATCTCGATTTCCTCGAATTTCACCGATGGGTACATATGGTTCGGTATCCGGGTAAAGTCGGGCCAGGTATCGTTGTTGAAGAGGTGCCGGCGGACTCCCGCGAGAACCCTCTTGGTGCAAAATATCGACACCGGCTGGTCACTGGAACCGAAGGAATTTTCGATCAGGAAAGGAAGAGTATTTGTGTGATCCATGTGGGTGTGGGTAATCAACACATGCCGAACCTGTCGTTGCTCGGAGATGGTGAGTGCGCGGGTAATGGCGCCGGCATCGACCGCCACCTGACCGTCAATCAGGAAGGACGTCATCCTACACTCGGGACTGTCGCCCCCAAAGCTCCCAAGAACCCGAAAATCCATGCTCTGAGTATAACCGGAACGGCGCGGGTACCATGAGTGCGATGAATCACGTCGAAGAACGTTTTCTCAGGCTTGGATTGGTACTCGCGGGTGGAGGGTCCAGAATCCGGCGGCTGGTCGCGGAAGCACCAGGCGAAACTCTCCTTGCCCGCCTTTCGGACAATGGTGCGCCGCGGGCTCTTCTTGACACGGCAGTAAGGCTTGCAAGCGCCGAGGCAAAAACCGTGGTCGAGCGCATCACGACGGCAGGATGGCGTTGGTTGATCCCCGGCGACGACCAATATCCCGGATTGCTCGCGGCCACCTCCGACCCGCCCCTGGGTCTCTTCGTACGTGGATATCTCGACGATCTGCCGACCGTCGCTATTGTCGGTTCGCGCAAGGCAACCCCGTATGGCCTCCAGGTCGCACGCCTGCTCGGTGAAGAGCTCGCAAAAGCCGGCGTCGTGATGGTGTCGGGCATGGCGCGGGGAGTGGACGAGGCGGCTCACCGCGGAGCCCTCGCCGCGCAGGGGCCGAGTTGGGCTGTGTGGGGCACAGGCCCCGACCGCATCTACCCCCCCGAACATGGAGAGCTGGCCGAAGAACTCGCCGCAACGGGAGCGCTGATTACAGAGTATCCGCCCGGCACACCACCGCGCCGCCATCACTTTCCTGAGCGCAATAGAGTCCTCGCTGGTCTTGCTCGAGCGGTGGTTGTGGTCGAAGCCGCGGCCCGATCAGGAGCGCTCATCACCGCGCGGCTCGCCATGGAAGAGGGGCGCGAGGTGTTGGCGGTTCCGGGCAACATCTTCTCCGAGCTTTCGGTCGGTCCGAATACCCTTTTGCGAGTCGGGGCGCGGCCACTTCTGACGCCCCGCGATCTCTTCGAGTCAATCGGTTGTGAGCCGCCCGCCGAGACCGAAGCATCCCCGGAAGAGGGCCTGCTTCGCTTCTTTGGCGTGGGCGAGGCATTGACGGCCGATGAGATCGCGGCCCGGGCCGAAACCGCGGTCGGTGAGGTTCTCGGAGACCTTCTCGCGCTCGAACTCGCCGGCGAGATATCCCGCGGCGCGGACGGGCAGTATTCGCGATTGAGGGCGCCCAGAGACGGAAAACCCAGGGACACGAGATATGCGGGCTAGGGTGCTTGTGGTTGGTGGTGGGCTCGCGGGCAGCGAGGCCGCATGGCAGCTGGCGGAGGCTGGTATTGACGTAGTGCTCGCTGAAATGCGCCCCGCGCGCACAACGCCTGTTCATGGGGGAAATCTCCTCGCCGAGCTCGTATGTTCGAACTCGCTCCGGGGCGACGCGCCGACCAACGCCGTCGGTGTCCTGAAGGCGGAAATGGAGGCACTCGATTCATTGATTGTGCGCATCGCTCGGCAGGCCGCGGTGCCGGCGGGTGGTGCACTGGCCGTGGACCGGGACGTCTTTGCGCGGGGGGTGACGACAGCGATAACGGAGCACGCACGGATCACCGTCGATCGACGCGAAGTGGTCTCCGTGCCCCCAGGTCCCGCCATCATTGCGACCGGACCCCTCACTTCACCCGCGCTTCACCGTGCCCTCAACGAAGAACTCGGTAACGAAGCGCTCTCCTTTTTTGATGCTGTGGCGCCGATCGTCGCGGCGGACTCGCTCGACAAGGGTCGTCTCTTCAGGGCCTCTCGGTACGGTAAGGGGGATGGCGCCGACTACCTCAATGTACCACTCGGCCGCGAGGCCTATGAAGATTTTATCGACGCCCTCCTGGGAGCCGAAAAGGTCGCCTTCAAGGAATTTGAAAACCAGGACATCCGCTACTTCGAGGGCTGCCTGCCGATCGAGGTCATGGCGGAACGGGGGCGTGAGACATTGCGATTCGGGCCGATGAAGCCGGTTGGCCTCGAGGATCCGGCAACCGGTCGTCGACCGTGGGCGGTTGTCCAGTTGCGCCAAGACGACCTCGCCGCCGAACACTGGAATCTGGTTGGTTTTCAAACCAAACTCACACACGCCGAGCAGAAGCGGATCTTCCGTACCCTTCCGGGTTTGGAGCGGGCCCGCTTCGTGCGCCTCGGGATGATCCACCGCAATACGTTCATCAACGCGCCACAACACCTCGACGCCACCCTTCGTCTGCAGACCCGACCAACGATTCGTTTGGCTGGCCAGATCACCGGTGTCGAGGGCTATGTCGAGTCAGCGGCAACGGGGCTTTTAGCAGCGCGCCTGCTCGCCGCAGAAATGGCAGGGGTCGAGCTGTGCCCGCCACCACCCGAAACAGCTCTGGGTGGGTTAGTGCGCCACCTCACAGGAAGTAGCCCATTGACATTCCAACCGGCCAATATCAACTGGGGGCTCATGTTGCCACCGCCGGAGCTCGCCGGGATAAAGAGCCGCCGCGATCGTCGCCTTCGCCACGCGGTGATCGCGGTCGATTCGAGTCGCAGGTGGGCGCGGTCCCTCGAAATATGTGATTCCGGTCACGACCCACAGTGAACCTTTTGCCGGCCGCCGTCGTCTATATATATGAGGACGGAGACTTGGGACGACGGATTTACAAACGGGCGCGCGGCGCGGCGAACGACGGATCGGATTGGACCGCCGCTCGGGAGGGAAGGGTGACGGTTGTGATAGCCGATTCCGGGGCCACCGCCGAGGTGCTGGTGTTTTCCCCCGACGAGTCAATCGCGAAGGGTGGGGAGTTCCAATATCGCGGCACGACATGGGTCATCACCGGTGCCCGGCGCGACAGCGGCATTCTGGTAGCAGAGCCGTCAGCTCACTGATTCCCTCCCTCCCGCACCCCCGCTCACGGCTATTCGGGTAGACGGCTATACGGCGCATGCCCTTGACAGCGCCGATGCCGAGCCGGATCGTTTGGCCGTAAAGCCGTAAAGCCGTAAAGCCGTAAAGCCGTAAAGCCTATCCTTTCGGGTGACTGCGGCGGTGGACCGCCATCAGATGCGCCAGGTCGACCTTGGTATAGATCTGTGTGGTGGCAAGGGAGCTGTGGCCGAGGAGCTCTTGAATCGCGCGAAGGTCCATTCCCGCCTCCAGAAGATGGGTGGCGAATGCGTGACGCAGTGCGTGCGGGTGGAGATGGTTGAGATCAGCCGTGTGGCGGACGGCGTGGTCGAGTTGACGGCGGATGGACCGGTCGCTGATCCGGCCTCCGCGCTGATTGACGAATAAAGGGTCGTCCTCGTCAGTGACACTTCGACGCCAATGGGCGCGGTCGGGAAGGTAGGATTCGAGGGCCTCAGCTGCTGGCCGGCCGAAGGGTACGAGGCGCTCTTTGCGCCCCTTGCCGCGGACCCGGACAACCCGCTGACTGAGCTTGACATCACCGAGGTCGAGAGCCACGAGTTCGCCGACGCGGAGCCCTGCAGCGTAAAGAAGCTCCATCGCCGCACGGTCACGGCGCCCTGCGGGGGTGTCTGGAAATCCTTCGAGAAGTTCCTCGATCGCGTAACGGTCGGCGATCTCCGGCGTCCGTTGGATGTCGCGGGGGTGGGGCACGGTATCAGCCGGGCTCGCCTCGAGGGCGCCCTCGGCAACCAGAAAGCGGAAATAGGTGCGGAGCGCGGCGAGAGCGCGCGAAATAGAGCGCGGCTGGAGACCGCGCGAGTGGAGGTGAGCGAGGTGAGCCCGCACGGTTACGAGTGTCGCTTGCGAAGGCTGTTCATGATCGAGCTCGGAGGTCACGAAGTCGACGAAGGAGAGAATTTCGCGGCGATAGGCGCGGAGGGTTGCGGGTGAGAGATTGCGTTCCCACTCAAGGTGTTCCAGAAATTGGTCGACCAGCCAAGGACAGATATCGCTGTCACCAGATTTGACACTCATTCCAGAGCCTTGGGTCGGGGCGCGAGCCTACCGAGAGCTTTCCACCACCACAGGTGCAGAGCGTCGCCGAACATCTCCATCGAATGTCTCACCGCCATCACCCGCGATGCCTCGATATGATTCCAGCGAACACCGATTTCGTTGAGTTTGTAGCCCCAGGATTCTGCAAGCAGCAAAAGCTCGACATCGAAAGCGAAGCCGTCCAGACGTTGAACACCGGCTAAGGCGCGTGCCAACTCTCCAGGGAAGAGCTTGAATCCGCATTGTGTGTCTCGAATCCTGGTCAACCGCAGCACCCGGAGGATGAGGTTGAATGTGCGCCCCATGATGTCCCGATGGCGAGGTTGGGGGGTCTCCACCAGCCGCCGCTCGACGGCGCGCGAACCGACCGCCACTGAACCGCGGGAGGCCGCCCGCGCAAGGACTGGCAATTCCTCGATGGGCGTAGAAAGATCTGCGTCGGTGAGCAAGACCCAGCGGCCAACGGCAAGGTCGAAGCCGGTGCGCACGGCTGCGCCCTTGCCGAGGTTGCGTGGGTGTTCGGCGACGCGGAAATCGATGCCGAGCGGCAGATCGACGCGGGCTGCTGCTGCCGACGTGCCGTCCGACGAACCGTCGTCGACGACAATGATTTCGGCCGGCAGCCAATCGGGGAGAGCGCCGAGATAAGTGCCGATTCGAGCGAGGGTCGGCGGTAGCCGGTCGGCCTCATTCAAAGCCGGAATCACCACCGACAGCTCGAGCTGCTCCACAAGGCGGGCGTCGTTTTCAACCGCAGTCATTCGTGGCCCCGGAGTGCTTGCACCGCACCAACCTAGCGAAGTCCAAGAAGGAAGTCGATTCTAGGCTTCGCGAGCTGAACACTGTGACAAATCCATAGAACTGAAAGATAGACGAGATCATCAACAGCTGGTCCGAGAGCTATCGAATCGACCGGATCCGGGGGACCAAGGCCAACCTTCTCGGTGACAAAAACCTGGGCTGTGGCGGTCACCACCATGAACCTGCAAATTTCACCATTTTCCCGGCCGCAGCAGAAAGTCAAAGAGATTTGCTGGTCAACGATAAGATAGCTGCCACAGATCAAATCGGGATGGTATCCAAGCGCCGTAAGAACTGAGTCGTTGAACGACCCTCACGCGGCGCCGTCCACCACATCGGTTGCTGCGGCCAGACGGAGGGCCGAGCCCCGCCCCCCGATGATTCCCGAAAGACCGAAGGTAACAACTCCGACCAATGCGGCCACCAACACCCAGACAACACGTTGCGGCCGAACCGTGCCCGAGAAACTCATCCCAGCAAGCAGCATCCCGGGAGTAGCTTGACGGACCACGACAAGGACAGTAGCGGCGAACCCCCACCACACAACGCCGAGGGCGGCGGCCCAAAAAAATGCTGGCAGGGCCGGCCGCTCTCCGAGCACAAGAATCGCGATAAGAGCGCCGGCACAAACGGCCAACATGCCCACGAGATCGGCCCAAGCGGATGCCATTACGGTGAGCGCCGGAGGTAAATGATGGTCGTTCATGGGCGGCGAAGAGCGCGCAGGGCCGTCTTCGGAGGGCCGATCGACCAGCGCATCCCAATCCCCGGGCATGGATTTTCGATCGTCGGTCATCGTTCTGAGAGGCTTCCGACGAAGATCTCCAGTTGCATGTCAACCGGGCGTGTCTTGTACGTGACGACGAACTCCAATATGCGCGGGATCTCGCCATCCTCGGGCTGGCGTTGCTGAAGCTCTTTGAGATAGGATTCCGCGCTCGAAAGGTTGAACGCTCGGAGCTCCGCCAAGGCGGCGTTGAACAGGAAGCGGTCGTAGGCCGCGACCACCTCGGAATCGTCAGGGCGTTTTAAAAGCAGCGCTTTCGAGAGGTCGATTGCAGCCCGATGATCGCCCGATCTCACGGCGCCATAAAGATCGGCTGCGGCCGGCTCCTCCTCGAGGATCTGTTGTCGAACCTCTTCGAGGCTCGGGTCATTTGGGTGGGCCTTGAGTTCGGAGATGACGCGTTCGTAGGCCGCCAGCCAGCGGCCTTCCTCAAGGAGCTCACGACACGCGGTCAGGCCCTCGGGGACGGGGGTTGGAACCGGGGTCGCGATCACCGTCCGATATTCGTTGAGCGCGCGGTCGATTCGCACTTGGAAGGGATCGTCGGCCGAATTCTGCTCGAGGTGAAGAATTGCCTCTTCAACTCGCTTCTGGTTGTACATTTCCGCCGCCTCGGTGAGGACCCGGGCGACCACGTTGACTCGTTGTTCAGCCTCAGGAGCGGGCGCAAAGAAGCCACCGAACCACATTGCGACTCCCAAGATCACAACGCCTACCGAACCGATTACCGCCCACCATTGCCAGGGGAGTTTTCGTTTGGTTTTCACGGGCTTCCGCCACTCGCCCGATACGGCTTGTGATGGACCCGTGGCGGTCTCGCCGAAATCTGCGGTCGCCTCGAACTCGTCTGTGAAGAGATCGTCTTCCAACTCGGGCATCGACGAGTCACCGGCGGGCTCGCTACTGTCCAGGTGGGCGCCCCGCTGTATGGTCTCCTGGAGGCGGGTGGCCTCGACGTTATTTGGGCTGAGTTCGAGCGCGCGCCGCACAAAATCCGCCGCCACCTCAAGGTCGCCACTGAGGTGCGAAGAGCGGGCGTCAGTCAACATTGGCTCGATCCGGCGCTCAACGTTTTCCTTGGCATGCCGAATGTGCTCGATGCGGTCCAGCGCCTCTTCATGCTTGTGATCGATGAGCAGAATCCTCGACCATGCGTCGATTGCGGAGGCATAGTCGTCCGCAGCGGCGGCGGTGCCGCCCTTGGTGAGGAGAGCGCGTATGACCTCCGGGGTGTCGCTCGGGTCGACCTCGACCTCCTCAGAATCTGGCGCCGACGTCGTCGGCCCTGTTTCGAACAGCCCCGCTTCGGCAACATCCGCCTCTTCGTAGTACGCGTCGGTCGGTGCCGGTGGATTGAGATCGGACACGGCCGGCTGCGGCGTGGCCGAATCCTGCGGCGACGGTAGACCCGGCGAGGAATCGTCTGCAGGCGCTGCTTCCTCGAAGCTCTCGGCGATGTCCATTCCAACTGGTGAGGCGTCGGGTTCAATCTCGGAAAAGAGATCTGAGGACCCGACCACCGGTTCGAAGCCACCACCATCTGGCTCGTCGGAGTCCGCCGGGGGTTCCTGTTCCGCCTCGGCAAAGCCGGCCTGGTCAAGTGAAACGCCCCCGCGCTGCTCGATCTGCGCAATAGTCTTGTCGATCTCACTGTGGTGGGGGTCGAGGGCCTGCGCCATCACCACAAAATTGGCGGCTTCCTGTGAGTCACCACGGGCGAGGGCCTCGCGTGCCTGTCGGAGGAACTGGTCAACTTGAGACGAACCCTTTGTTGCGCCCTCGAGCTGCGACAGGAGGAAGCGAGCCTCTTCGTGGCCCGGAAGATCGAGTAGCACCTGGTCAACCTTCGCTCGCGCCCCCTCAAAATCGCGCTCGTCGTACATCTCCACCGCCTCCACCAGCAATGTGTTAATGGTCTCGGTGGTCGGAGATTGGAGCTGTGACAGCACGGCGTTCAGATCAATCTCTGCCGCCCCCGAAGAGAGCTGCTGGTGTAGGTTTTGGGCTGGGGTGTAGGCCGGGTCGAGTCGGAGCACGAATTCCAGCCCAATGAGGGCTTCTTCTCGATTTCCCTGTTGGAGTTTGCCCACCACCTGTTTGAAGGCGGTCATCACACGATCCTGAGCCTGGGGGGAGAGTTCGGGGTTGCCTGGATACGCCATGATAACGATGTTATCAGGGGGCTCCGGAAAGGGTCAACGATGGCCCGGTGATGTGTGAATCAGGCCTCGGTGGTGACGAGAGCGTTGTCGAGCAAGATCCTGACCCGGGCGCCGCCCTCTTCGAGAGACCGGAGTTCGAGCGTGCCGCCATGGTCTGTGACAATTCGATGAACGAGGGCAAGACCAACGCCGGAGCCGCGCCCTTTGGTGGAGAAGAAGGGCTCAACCAGCGTCTCGGTGTCCTCGGTTGGGAGACCGACGCCGGTGTCCTCGACTTCGATGACCACGTCTCTGTTCCGAACGTAAGCTGCGATTCGGATGTTGCCGCCACCGGAGATCGCCCACACAGCATTGTCGAGCAGGTTGACCAGGGCCTGTCGCAGAAGAGCGGGGTCCACCATTGCCCGGATCTCGTTTTCAGGGAGATTGGCCCGCACTTCAAGGCCCTCACGGACGCCCCCGTACAGCGAACACAGCTCTCGCAAAATGCGACCCAAGTCTGTCGGTTGTGGGTTGATGGTCGGCATTCTCGCGTACTCCTGGAACGCGTCCACCAACTCCTTGAGACCTGCGACCTGGGCGACGATCGCCTCGCAACCCGAGGTCACGATTTCACGCAACTCTCCGTCGAGGCCATCAGCGCGGCGCTGAATGCGCTCTGCCGCCAGCCTGATCGGGGTCAAGGGGTTGCGGATCTCGTGCGCGATTCGTTGTGCGACCTCGCTCCAGGCCGCCTGCCTTTGCGCCTGAATGAGCTGGGTCAGGTCATCCATGGCGACGACCCGCCCTCCCCCGGGCAGGGGGCGGGATGTGATGTCGACGCGGGAGGTTTCGCTGCCGATCTCGAGATCGATTTCGCTACTGATGTCGGCCGGCTGTCCAGGGAGGAGCCGTTTGTATAGCTCCTTGAGACCCTGTTGGTCGAGATCATTCAACGGCTGCCAACTGTGTGCCCACTCCCGGTGGCCGAGCATGGCTGCGGCCGCAGGGTTAGGGCGAAAGTGCCCACCCTCGGTGTCCACCGACAGCACACCGGTGGGCACCGTGGCGAGGAGCGTGGTCAGCTCCTGGTTCGAGGTGAGAATCTCTGCTTCAGTGGCGCGTACTCGGCGAACCATGGCATTGAACGAATTCACCAAGACTGCCACCTCGTCCGAGGCCGGGACCTCGACCTCTTCGAGGGCGTCGCCTTCTGCAACCCGTTGTGTGGCTCCAGCGACAACCAGCAAAGGCTCGGTGAAACGACGTGAGAGATAAAGACCGATCCAAACAGTGGCGAAGAGCAGAAGTAAAGTTATCGCGAGGAGCACCAGCACAGTGGTGCCGGTAATGGTTCCCTGCTTCTGCTTCATCTCTTGGAACTGGGCATCGGCGGCGATGGCGTTTTCCAGGTGCAGTAAAAGCTCCCGAGGCAACATGTCGCCAACCACGACCCGACCACCGTCTGCAGTTGGACTCCACGCTCGGAGCAACAGGCCGCCTCGCCAACGATCCGCGCGGACCCCGGACGAGGGCAAATCCTCCCAGCGAAGTGGCGGCAACGAGGCTGGAATTCGTCTCGGATCCGCGACCATCTCTTCGAGATCATCGCCCTCGTAAAGAGCGACCAGGTCCACGCCGAGAAGATGTTGGAGGTGGACCAGGTCCTGTCGGCCGGTACCGCGGCCGAGCTCTTCCGAGGCGACGGCCGCCTGGCGCTGGAGGTGATCTTCGATCAGCTCACGAACCTGGACCGTGACCTCCGCACCGCCGCGCAAGATCGTTTCTACCGGGGCCGAGAACCAGCGGTCGATGGATCCTTGGAGGAGATTGGTGGCGATCAAGAAAATCAGGATTACCGGCACGAAGGTCAGCCCGACATACGTCAAAACCAACTTTGTGCGGAAACGACTTCCGAGAACGCCGGACCGCCACTCGACGGCAAGTCGTACGATGTTGCGCAGGAGAATGAAGCTGAGGATGAGGATGAGCGAGATGTCGAGATACCACAAAACGAAGAGAAGCACCCGGTTGGTGAGTTCCTCGGGGGATGTTTCCTGGGCGCGCTGGAGGAGATAAAAGGCCCCCACCGAAAGAACCATCAGAAAGAGGAAAGCCACAACGAGGAAGCGGTTTTCTCTGTGGTATCGCTGCCAGGCGTTGCTCAACCGGCTCATCGGGTGGTCCCCCGCGAGCCAGCAATGTTGAGGGTCATTCCTCTTCCCGCTGCGCCTCGAGCTTTACCTCGACCCAGTCTGTCCCTTCGGTCGAGGGGAAGACCAACCAGGTGGTCCCGCTCGAAAAAACCGCCCGCACCCGGACTCTCAAAAAAGCATCTCGGCGACCTTTCGGAATGGGCACCTCAACCGGAGGTGGGGCCGTCAACCATTGCAGGGCGAACTCGACAGAGTCAACCTCGCGACTGACCGTAGTTGAGCCGTTGACGATGAGTTGGCACAGGTATCGACCGGTGATGGCATCGAAAGTAACCGTGGAGCGTGCCTCGCCCTTCCAGACCCGGCGGTCAGGGAACATTCTCCGCCGGGCATAGACACGAAGTGGGTAGTTGATTTCGATCCGTGCGCCTGACGAAACCGCGTTGACCACCGATGCTGGCGTTTCCGCGAGAAGCTCGAACCGAATGACCAGTTCCTCGGAACCCCGATCCACCCCAACGTGCAAAGCGTCTGAGGCGAGGGATGCAACGAGCAGGACCGCGGCGACGAGACTCGACATGAGGGGCCGATTCTACCGCGGATTGGGTCGGTTGATACCCGATTGGCCTGCAAATATCACCAGATTTCCGGCCGCAGCAGAAAGGTGGTGAGATATGCAGGTAGGATTAGTGGGTGGTACATTAGGTCGGTTCCAGAGGGCCTTTGGAGGGATCGCGATGAGCGCCAACATACCCGGCTGGTCGCCGGAAATCGAGCGTGGATTCAAGGAAATCCTCTTTCGATTTCTGGAAGAGATCCAGTGCACCAGGGCTGCGCTTTATCTCTACGGTCCAGACGACAAGTTTCTCCTCGCCACCCAGTACGGGTTCGGTCGTCGCGACGTTCTGGCGATCGAACACGGGTTGCAGGATCCTATGGTCCGGAGGGTCCGCGATCTCAAGGGGGTTCCCGCCGCCTTCAACCGCAAACAAGACCTCGGCCCACTCACCGACTATTTGAAGAGTGCCGGAAACTCGAGGTTGCTGCTGGTGCCGCTCATCGCGGGCGAGGAGATCATCGGTTTTGTTGATGCGCGGGACAAAGGGCGCAAGCGCCCATTCGAGCGGACCGATGTTGCCAACGCCAAGAAAATAGCTGCAGCCATGGTCGAGTTTGCGAAGCGAATTGGCTTCGTCTTTTCGGATGACGACATTGGAGAGGTTGAAGATGAGGCGCCGGCGGTACAACAGCCGGTGGAGCTCGGCCCCCCCCGCGCCCCCATGCTCGACGAATCGGGGCTCGAGAATGTTCACGATGCGGCACTCGACGCAGTCCTCGACCATCAGGTTGTGGCGGTTGCGGTGACCCTGATGACCGGTGGCGAAGCCGCAACCCTCGTCAACATTCGTGAAGGCAGTTCTGATTTCGATCGCGATGCGCTCACTCGCCATCAGGCCTCGGCCCTGGTAGAGGCAGGCGTATCGCCGCCGGATCGGGAGTCATGGCATATCGAAGTCAGAAGGGTACCAACGACCGTTGATCCCGCACCCTCACCAATGATCGCGTCGGCGGTCCTCCTGGAAAACGTGGACATCAGCACTCTCACCGCTTCGGTCATCTCTGGCGGCGGTGCGAACGCCGCTCGCGCGACTCTGTCCAGGCTTCAGACTCGCGCGGAGGATGCACGAGAAAAATCTCTTCTCAGGTTTTCCCGTCGCAATTTGGCGCGACGGTTGTTGCAGCCCGGGTCGCGCACCTACCCGGACCTCGTTGCCCACTCCGAGTCAGTCTCGCGTCTCGCCTTCGCGATGGCCAAAGAGCTTGAGCTTGGCCCAATCCGTGCCGAGGATGCGGCACTTGCCGGGCTTCTCCACGATGTGGGAATGCGGGAGCTCGAATACGAGCGCCTGTATCGCTCGAATTCTCCATCCGCTGACGATCGCGTCCGCTACCAGAAGCACCCGGTGGTCGGCGAGAGGATTCTGGTAGGCACCGGCCTCGATGACGTCATGGCTGCTGTACGCCACCACCACGAACGTTGGGATGGGACTGGCTATCCGGATCGTCTGGCGCGAGAGGACATCCCATTTCTGGCGCGCCTGATCCACGTCGCTGAGGTCTACGATGTACTGACCGTGCCGGGGCGGTATCGGCCGACCGTAAGCCCCGACCGGGCGTTCGAAATCATCGAACGTGGAAAGGGACACCAGTTCGATCCGCAATTGGTGGAGGTGCTCGGCAAGGTGGTGCAATGAGTGATGACCGCCGGGTCCTCGCGACCAACCGAAAAGCTCGCCACGTCTATCACATCCTGGAAAAGGAAACGGCGGGGATCGAGCTTCTGGGCACCGAAGTCAAGGCCATTCGTGAAGGAAAAATCAACCTCAAAGAGGCCTATGTGGGCTTCGCCGGAGGTGAGGCCTTTCTGGTCGGCTGCCACGTGGGCGCATATGAAGCTGCCGGCTATGCTTGTCATGATCCCGTCCGCCGCCGCCGCCTGTTGCTCAACAAACGTGAGATCGAACGCCTGACGTCAAAGGTCCAGGAGAAGGGCCTTACCGTTGTGCCATTGAGCGCCTTCCTGGATGGCAATTGGATCAAGATCGAGATAGCACTCGTGCGAGGCAAACAACTTCACGACAAGAGAGAGACCCTGCGCCAGCGCACCCTTGATCGCGAAGCAGAACAGGCCATCAAGGAGCGGAGCAAGTAGCGCTCTCGCCGCCGCGCGGTGGTATAATCCCGGCGTAAATCTAGCGGACGTGCTGCGGTCGGAAGAGATGCGCGAGGACTCGTGTCGCCGAAAGCGGGAAGGCCGGCCGTCGGCGGATTGTTCTTCAGTTCGGGCAAAGAGACGGAGATGGGCACGGAGACGTATCTGAATGCAGGACGAGATCATCATTCGCGGTGCGCGCGAGCACAACCTGGCCAACATCGATGTCACGATTCCCCGCAACCGCCTGGTGGTGGTTACAGGAGTTTCCGGATCGGGTAAATCATCGCTGGCCTTCGACACACTATTTGCTGAAGGGCAACGTCGCTACGTGGAGTCACTTTCCGCTTACGCCCGCCAGTTCCTCGATCAAATGGAAAAGCCGGACGTCGATACGATCGAAGGCCTTTCGCCGGCGATTTCCATCGAGCAGAAGACGACCTCACGCAATCCGCGATCGACCGTCGGCACTGTCACCGAAATCCACGATTACCTGCGTCTCCTGTGGGCCTCGATTGGGGTGCCGGAATGTCCCGACTGTAACGTTCCGATCCGTCCTCAAAGCGTCGAGCAGATGGTCGATCAGCTCCTTTCCCTGGCCGACGGCACTCGATTCATGCTGCTTGCTCCGGTGATCGAGGGGCGCAAGGGAGAGCACCGCAAGGTCTTTGCGCAAATGGTGCGGGAGGGCTTCGTTAGGGCGCGAGTGGATGGGAAAATCATCGAGGCCGCTGAACCGCCCAACCTCGACAAAAAGCGAAAACACACGATCGAGGTTGTTGTCGACCGTCTCTCCGTCCGCGAAGGTGTGGCGTCCCGCCTCGCTGATTCCTTGGAGACCGCCCTCCGGGTGGGTGAGGGTCTGGCATTGGCGGTCAGGGCGCGCGGAGAGGAAATCGTGTTGTCGGCACGTCATGCGTGTCCGAAGTGTGGTTTTTCGCTCACCGAAATCTCGCCGCGGCTCTTCAGCTTCAACTCTCCACAGGGTGCCTGCCCAACCTGTTCAGGCTTGGGTTTCTTGCGCGAGGTCGATCCGGAAAAGCTGATACTCGACCCGGAACGCTCTCTTGCGGGAGGGTGCCTGGCGATGGTCGGAAAAAGTCCGGGCTCGTGGTTTCGACACCAGGTGGAACAGCTCTCGGAGGCTCTCGAGTTTGACCTCCATACGCCGTGGCGGCGTCTGCCGGAGGGTGTGAGGCAAGTCCTCATGTACGGCACCGATGGTGAGCACGAGTTTGTCTGGGAAGGGCGCAAGGGTGCCTATCGCTACCGCGACAGATTTGAGGGAGCGGTGCCTCGCCTCGAACGACGCTTTGCTGAGACCGGCTCCGAAGATGTGCGGCGGGAACTCGAGCGCTATATGTCTTTCGCGCCGTGCGGCGAATGCGGTGGGTCACGGCTGCGCCGCGAGGCTCTAGCGGTCAAGATCGCGGGCTGCAGTCTGGTCGATGTCTCGAGCCTGGCGGTGAATCGGACTCTCGATTGGTTTAACGATCTCAAGCTTGGCGAACGTGATGCCAGAATCGCCGAGAAAATTCTTCGCGAAGTACGAGACCGTCTCGGTTTTCTTGTGTCTGTCGGACTCGATTACCTGACCCTCGACCGAATGGCCGGCACGCTGTCTGGCGGTGAAAGCCAGAGAATCCGGCTTGCGACCCAGGTCGGCTCGAAGTTGATGGGTGTCCTCTACGTCCTCGATGAACCCTCAATTGGCCTCCACCAACGGGACAATCGCCGACTTCTCGACACCCTCAAAGGAATGCGCGATCTCGGCAATACCGTGGTCGTGGTCGAGCACGACGAGGAGACCATTCGTGAAGCGGACTGGGTGGTTGATCTCGGTCCGGGTGCGGGCCGTCATGGGGGGCGGGTGGTGGCGAGCGGCCCGCCACAATTACTGGAAACGGTAGAAGATTCTCTGACCGGCGCCTACCTCGCGGGGAAACGACGCATTCCGGTGCCGGAGCAGCGGTCACCGGGCAACGGTCATCGGCTCGTGGTCCGCGCGGCTGCAGAGCACAACCTCAAAGAGATTGACGTCGAGCTGCCGCTCGGTCGTCTCATATGTGTCACCGGTGTTTCCGGCTCCGGGAAGTCGACTCTGGTCAACGAGATTCTGCACAAGGCCGTAGCCCGGGAGCTCTACGGAACTCTCGCGAGGCCGGGCCGGCATGCCGGCGTCGAGGGTGTTGATCTCCTCGACAAAGTGATCGCTATCGATCAGTCGCCGATCGGCCGCACTCCACGTTCGAACCCCGCAACCTACACCAAAGTCTTCGACCCCATTCGATCACTGTTCGCTGCAACGACAGACGCGCGGGCTCGTGGTTACAAGCCGGGTCGATTTTCGTTTAACGTCAGGGGTGGGCGCTGCGAGGCCTGTCAGGGTGCGGGTCGGATACGAATCGAAATGCACTTTCTGCCCGATGTTTTCGTGACCTGCGACCAGTGCGGTGGCTCGCGATATAACCGTGAGACTCTCGAGGTCCACTTCAAGGGACTGAGCATAGCCGAGGTCCTGGATCTCACAGTCCACCAGGCGCGCGAGGTCTTCGGAGCGGTGCCCAAAATCGTCCGCGTCCTGGACACGCTGATCGCCGTCGGGCTCGGATATCTCCACCTCGGGCAGCCTGCAACCACCCTGTCGGGCGGCGAGGCGCAGCGGATCAAGTTGTCGCGTGAGCTCGCCAAACGCGCCACCGGACAGACTCTCTACCTGCTCGACGAGCCCACCACCGGCCTCCACTTCGAAGACGTCCACAAGCTGTTGGCCGTACTCCATGCGCTGGTGGATCGCGGCAACACGGTGGTCGTCATTGAACACAACCTCGACGTCATCAAAACAGCCGACTGGATCGTCGATCTCGGGCCGGAGGGTGGCGACGGCGGTGGTGAGGTGGTTGTCTCCGGCACCCCGGACGATGTCGCGAAATGCAAGAGGTCCTACACGGGGCAGTTCCTGAAGAAGATGCTGTAGCTACCGCGTATTCGCTATCGAATTATTCAGATTCTTGGTGCCCATCGATAGCGATTCCGATAGCGATAGCGATAGCGACCTATGCCAGAATCGAATATCCCCCGTCAATGATCAACGTCTGGCCGTGGATCATGGATGCATATTCGGTGCATAGGTAGACAACCACATTTGCGACATCCTGTGGTTGAACGAGACGGCCGGCCGGGGTGCGCGCCCGGGCACTCTCCAGGAGCTCCTCGCGGTTCGGAAAATGGAGGAGAGCGTCGGTGTCGACGGTGCCCGCGGAGACCGCGTTGATGCGCATGCCCTCGGGCGCGAACTCGGCCGCCAGGTGGCGCACCATTGATTCCAGTGCGGCCTTCGACGCACCAACCGCCGTGTAATTTGGGATCGCTCGCAGTGCACCGAGAGAAGACACTGCAACCATGATTTTCTCGCCTGTTGCAGAGAGCTTCAGGAACTGCTGGGTGATCGGTAGAAGAGCGGCGGCATTTATGTGCATGGCCCAGTCAAAATGGTGCATCGTGAGCTCGCGGGCTGGTTTCAGAACCCCTGATGCGGCGTTCGAAACCACGATATCGAGTCCCCCCCACTCATCGTTGATGGTGGAAAAAATCCGTTCTACATGTTCTGGGTTTGCAACGTTACCCTTGAGGACAAGAGCGCGGACTCCCCGCGCCTCGATTTCCTGTGCCGTCTCCTCGGCTCGGGTGCGGTTGCGGAGGTAATTGATAGCAACATCGACCTTAAAATCGGCCAGCGAAAGAGCAATCGCCCTTCCGATACCGCGAGAAGATCCGGTCACCAGGGCGCGCTTGCCTCGGAGTTTGAGATCCATTTGCACCTCCAGGGTCACAAACTAACCTGGTAATGGCCGGAAAACAAGCGTAGAAAGGGGTTTTCTGGTGAATTCCCCTTGACAGCACGGGGGTAGGCGGCCAGTATGTTGTGTACAACAAAAACTAGGAGGTTCCCATGAACAAGACCGAAATGGCGATGAAACTAGCGAAGAAGACCGGTGTCAGCCAGGGAAAAGCGGCGGAGATCATCGATACGATGTTCTCTGCCCACCCGCGCAAGGGTCTTATTGCCACCGCCCTGGATGCGGGCGAGAAGGTGACGATTCCCGGTTTCGGGACTTTTGCCACCAAGCATCGCGGTGCTCGTCAGGGCCGCAACCCCGCGACCGGCGCAACGATCACGATTCCGGCCAAGAAGTACGTCCACTTCAAGCCGGGCAAGACCCTCCGCGAGCGCGTCGAGCACTAAGGACGCCGCCGTTTTCTGCGCCGGGTGAAGAGACCCCGGCGTTGGAGGATGAGTTCGGTCCCCTCGGGGGCCAGATGAAGAGGCCGGGCTGACGCCCGGCCTCACTTCTTTAGAAGTTTCTGGAGATCTTAACGGCCGGTGAAATCGTAGCGCGCAACGACTGAGAAATAGGTCTTCACGAGCACGCCATCCTTGCTCCCGGGTTTGAAGTGGTACTTCATAACCGCGTCTTTGACAGCCTGGGGAATGCCGAAACCTTCGTGATCTACTCTCAGGATTTTGACGTCTTCTACGAGACCTTTGGCATTGACAGTTACTTGCAGGACCACAATCCCCTGGCGCCTCGAGTGAATCGCGGCACGAGACCATACGACAGGAGATTTTTTGATAATCGCCGGCGGTGAGTCCACCTCAGTTGGATCGACAAAGCTGTTCTCTTCGACCGAAGGACCCGCCCTTACAGCCGCCGTCGGCTCTGGCGCTGGCACCATGGTAGGGACTGCGGTCGGCGTGGAGGTTGGCGTCGGCGGCAGGGTAGGTGTGGAAGCTACGGCGGCTGCCGCCAGGGCGATAGCCTCGACGGCGGCAGTCGCCGTCTGCTGCGCCATGGCCTGCTGCTGCGCTTCTTCGGCGGCCGGAAGGCGCTCCGTCTCCAGCTCAGTCTCACGCTGTCGCTGCGCTTCCTCCTCGGTCGCGATCTGCAGTTGCAGCTCTTCGCGTTTGCGTGCGTCCTCGCCGGTCAATTGCCCCTGTTGAGCCCGATTTTCACTCTCTAAGAGGCGCTGTTGCAGCTCGTCTATCTTCGCCTGGCGGGCCACGAGCTCTCCGCGGATCTCCTCCTCCTTCTGAGCCATCATCTCCGCGACCAGGCCTTCGGCCAACTCTTTCATCTTCTCGTCCTGTGCCTGTCGTTCAGCGGCAATCGCCTCGGCAGTCGGAGTTGGTGGAGGGAGTGGCGTCACCGGGCCGCGCAAGACGGTCAACCAGAGTGTCGCTGCGATCGCGGCCGCTCCGGCAACGCCGAGACCAAGCCACAGGCCGCGACCTTTGAGCGCTGGGGGCGAGCTGGTGGTTTCAATGACTGGCTCTGGTGTCACCACCGGGGCGAGGTGCGGGCTGACATCCATCGCCAGTTCCCTTGCGAAATCGGCATCATCCGTTTCGATCTCGGGACGGAAAAGGCGGTCCATGAAGAGCGCGAGATTGAAGGTTGTGGGGCTGTAGGCGCCGCCATAAAGAAGGCGGCCGAGCTCTTTTTTAAAATCTGCGGCCGAACTGAAGCGTTCCTCGGGGTGTTGCGCGAGGGCTCGCTGAAGCAGCGCTTTGATGTCGTCCGGAATGTTCTCTTCTTCGTAGGCAAATTTCGCCTCGGCGAGAGCGCTGGCGCGATCACCGGTCAGAGTTGGTAGAGTCACTCCAGTGAGCAGGTGAAAGAGAATCGCTCCGAGCGAGTAAACATCTCCTCGCCGACTCGCCGCACGGGAATCTAAGACCTCCGGAGCCAGATAGGGGTGGATTACATCGGCTGACACCTGGTCGTCGATCAATGTCAACAGCTGTTCAGCAATCCCGAACCCGGAGACGATTCCTTCGCCGTCGTTGGTCACAAATATCAGGCTTGGGTGGAGGAAACCGTGTACAACCCGTTCGCCGTCGATCTCTGCCGTTAATGTGGCGCAGAGAGCGCTCGCTATTTTTTCAGAGATCAAGAGGGCGTTGTCGACCGGAATCGGGAACCGTTCCTTGGCGACGCGGTCCAAAACGCGGCTCAGCGGCTGCGAAGCCACGAAGTCGGTGACAATCGCCGGCGTGCCGTCGTCGACCGCGAAGTCTGCGCGGGCCACGTTTGTCGAATGGACGGCCTCCGCAATGGCGTTGGCGCGGTCAAATCCCGCGATGACGTCAGCGGCCTGAATGATCGGCTGGTCGAATACTCTCAGCCAGACGGCTCGCTGAACACCTGAAGCATCGAACTCGCCGGCGCGGTAAAGATGGCCCAGAGGATCGGAGAGCACCTCCTTAAACCGCAGATACGATGCAAATACACTGTAGGCCTCAGCCATCACGATCCTCCTGGCCCGCCCATCTCACCACCTTGCGCGGCGACAAGCACGTACTTCGAACGTACCACCCCGCGCCGCGCACGGTCAACGGCGAGAGCTCATAAGTCGAGCCACTGCGCGATTATGCTCGCCAAGGGTTTTCGAAAACGCGTGTCCTCCCCCGGGCTTGGCTACGAAATAAAGGTACGGCGTAGGTTGCGGGTTGATAGCCGCCGCCAGGGCTGCGCGGCCTGGAGAGTTGATCGGACCCGGGGGGAGCCCGGGATGGCGATAGGTATTGTACGGATCGTCCAACTCCCAATGGATCCGCAGGAGTCGTCCTCGCCACTCATTGCGGCGTTTGAGGGCGTAGACAACCGTTGGGTCGCACTGCAGCAGCATGCCTCTGCGGAGCCGGTTGGCGAAGACGCCGGCAACGAGAGGGCGCTCCTCGGCAAGAGAGGTCTCGGCCTCGACCAACGATGCGAGGGTGACGATCTCGAGCGTCGATCCCCAGAGCGTGTCCGTCTTCTGTGCCTCCTCCGACCACACTTCTTCGAATCGCTCCACGAGATGGTGTGCGGCACGCTCGGCCGGGATCCCGACCGCGAAACTATAGGTGTCCGGGAAGAAAAAGCCTTCGACGGATGGGGCGTTCGCCGCAAAGTCGGAGATCCACTCGACTCGTTGACCGAACCCCCGCCATTCATCTGCTGTCCCGAGGCCGAAATCCGCAAACTGCTCACCGATCGCCGCGACGTCGCTGCCCTCTACGACCGTGACGGTGAACAGCTTGACTGCGCCTTCGAGGATCACCTCGAGAACATCCACAGGCCGACTTTCGGATGGAAATTGATAGTGCCCGTAGTAGAGAGACTGTCCTGGAGCCAGTGTTTTCAAATAGATTCGGCCGGCGAGTTCCGATGGCAGCAAGTCCGCCGCGTGGAGTCGGGCCAGGATTTCACGGGCTGTTGAGCCCGCCTCGATCTCAAACTCGACGGTTCGCGACGATCGTGTTCCCCAAAGGGTTCGGTGGAACCATAGCCCCCAGGCCGCAACTACGACCAAGGAAAGAACGATTGTGGCCAATAGGGCCCGTTTCATCATCAGCGGTCCTCAACCCTCTGCGGACGGTGCCGCGGGGCGGGTGGCGAGGTGTTCCTCGAGGATGACCTGGGCTGCAATGTCATCTACCGGTTGGCGGGGGGAGCGCCCTGCTGCGCGCGCTCGCCGCCGCGCTTCATCCGTAGATAGGAATTCGCTCTGCAGCGCCACCTCGACGCCGAGAGCCTCGAGGGCTTCGGCGAGTCGATCTGTACGTCGCGAGGCGGGTCCGCGGGAGCCGTCCTCGAGGGTCGGCAGACCGAGGACGACTCGTTCCGCGCCGACCTTCGAGGCCAATTCGGCAAGCTGTTGCGCAGCCCGATCGACGCCGACATAGGGAACGATCTCGAGAGGTGACGTCACACCCGTGGTGTCGTCTCCGATGGCGAGACCCATACGCTGCCCTCCAGGATCAACTCCCAAATATCGCACCCACCTATTGTACGCAGGATGAGCATTTATCAGCCGGGCGAGGAACCAACCCGACGGGCTACAATGTGCGAGGAACCGCGTGTGCCGGTAGGAGGTCCATGACCCACTCCAATCCGATCTTTTCGTCCGCCGGATGGCGGGTGACGCTGATCGTTTTGGCCCTGGTTGGCCTGTCGACTTTTGTCGGTGCTGCTGACGAAGAGGAAAGGGTGGTCCTCCTCGCCGAGACTCAACTTGGCACTGAGGGCGGCTGGCACGGAGAGGGCGATGTCCAGATTGTTTATCAGGATATCGACATTCGCTGTGACACGGCTGATTGGAACCGCGAAACGGGTGAAGTGATTGCGCGTGGGAACGTCATCCTCGATCGTGGACCGAGTCGTTTCACTGCAGACGAGGCGCGGTTCAACATCCAGACCAAGACGGGCACGTTCTTCAACGCCACAGCCTTCATCGATCCCATGTACACCTTCACCGGCCGCGAAATTGAAAAGCTTGACGAAACCCACTACCGCATTGATCACGCGACATTCACCACCTGTGCCACGGACGGGAAACCACCGTGGAGCTTCCACGTCCGCAAAGCCAAGGTCGAACAGGAGGGCCTCGGACGCTTTTCGAGCTCGGCGATGAAGATCCGTGGCGTTCCGGTCTTTTACATGCCCTACATGGTGTGGCCAATCAAACAGGAACGCGCCGCGGGCTTGCTTTTTCCCCGATTCGGATACTCCAACACGAGGGGATTCAATTTCGGGTTGCCGCTCTTTATTCCAATCGGCCGAAGCTACGACACCACGATCTTTGCCGACTACTACGCAAAGGGCTATTTCGGCCTCGGCAACAGCTGGCGATGGGCGCCGGTGGCTGGCGCGCGCGGAGATTTCAACGCGTATGCGATCTGGGACCGCGAGAACGAAGAGGCGCAGTGGAAGGTCTTTGGCAGACATGCCCAGGAAGACTTTCTCGGCTTCAGGCTCCTGGCGCAGGTCGAAAATATGTCCGACATCAACTTCTGGCAGGAGTTCGACCGCAGCTTTGCCGCCAACACCCGCCGCGATCTCTTTTCGTTCGCCTTTCTGACCCGCTCCTTTGGGCCCTATTCTCTCAATCTTCGCGCCGACAATCGCCAGACATTTCTGACCAACGCGGACGTCAACCTTACCCAGCTACCCGAGATCGAGATCCGCTCGGGCTCGACAGCAATTGCCGGCTCGCCCGTCTACCTCAACCTGATCGGATCCCTCAACTACTTCAACGTCGATCGCGACTTTCACAACCCTGATGTCGCCGATCTGGTGGGCAACTATTCTCGCGCCGATCTCTTCCCGCAGTTCTCCTACACCCTGCCGGGACCCCCATGGCTGTCGGTCACTCCCCGAATCGGCGGCCGTTTCACGTACTACACCGATCAGTACACGGAGGACGGGACTGCGTTTGCCGGCGAGCCCATCGACCGCATCTATGCAACCGGAGCAGTCGACATCGTTGGACCGTCCTTTTCGAAGGTGTTCGAGGGTGGTCTCGGTGGTTACAGCAAGATTAAACACCTCGTCGAGCCCCGATTCGAATATCGTTACCTGACCACGACCACCGACACGACCCTGATCCCGATTTTCGACGAGGTTGACTCCACCCCCCGGGATGCCAATCTGGTCAACTTCGTGCTCGCAAATCGTCTCCTGGGACGCACCGGGGATGGTGTTGGGACCCGCGAGTTGGGTTCGCTCGAGCTCATCCAGGCCTACTCCTTCGATGCTCCGCTGAACTTTGGCGATGGCATTCAACAGAGCCAACTCGGGCCGCTCGGAATGGCCCTGCGGTTGACGCCGACCCAGGGCACTGGCTTCGACGCTCGCCTGTCATACGACCTGCTCTTCAAGAACCTCCGATCCACTTCGTTGGCGGCCTCGCTCATGCGCCCACTCGGCATGCTCAATCTCACCTGGTACGAGAGCTACAGTCCGCGAACCGGCAACCGCTTTTCGTCACAGGTGCGGAGCCTGGTCGCGTTCCGCAAGGCCGGCTTTCCGCTCGACGCCTCGTTCCAGATCGCCTATGACATTGCGAACGATTCGCTGGGCGACCAGCGGTATATGATGAACTACCAGGGCAGCTGTTGGAACATCTCGGTCCAATATCGCGATACCCGGATCGGCGCGTTTCCGACCCGAGAAATTCTGGTTGTGATTGGCCTCAAGGGTGTTGGTGCACTGCCGGAAATCAAGGGGAGTCTTGGCGGCTACTGATCCGCGCAGCGCTCATCACCCACACTCAATTTTCAATCGAACCACCAAGACACTCAGGCCACCAAGAATGCACGATAATATTTCTGGTTCCGCTGCCCCACTCAAAGGCTTTGCAACGAACCCTCCGAATCGTCCCGGGAGATGATGGATGGAGTTGTGAACACGAACGGTTTTCTTGGTGCCTTGGTGGTTCAAAGGGGTGAGTGGAATTGACCCTTAACGCTTTACGCGCCAATGGATGGGCGATGGCGGAGGGAGTGTCCGCCATTCTGGAGTCTCCGGTGTTCCACCAAAGTCTTTAAAGAACATTGTTATCAATGCGTTTTCCCATCTTCAGTGTCCACAACAGTCTACCGAAGTCTGCTATAATCTACGTCTGTAATGGGGACTGAAACGGGGA
>RCNF010000118.1_pt1 | contig 35209 bp, 22 predicted proteins | sample 2041311 | NCBI WGS metagenome assembly RCNF01 (sample SAMN09708228, study PRJNA481090) | Marine sediment metagenome, whole genome shotgun sequencing project. | biome: marine sediment; feature: ocean; material: sediment; isolation source: Sewage treatment plant 2 marine sediment (STP2) ...
ACTTCCTCTGTCGAGTACTACCGTATAATAAACAGGACCGTACAGGAGAAGAAGGGCGGAAGCAGCTCGGCGAAGATCATCATGTACAGTGTTGATTTTGACGAGATGTACGAACTGCTTGATAAAGGGGGTTGGGAGGCGGTCGGTGACGAGGTTGTCGGGATAGCGAAACGCGTGCAGGAAGCCGGTGCGGATTTCTTCATGCTTGCGGTAAATACTGTTCACATCGTAGCTGACAGGGTCGAAGCGGCCCTGGATATCCCTCTCCTTCATATAGCGGATGCGACTGCGGAATCTATAAAAGCGACCGGGATGAAGAAGGTCGGCCTGCTCGGGACGAAATACACGATGCTGGAGGATTTCTACCGTGTGAAGCTGAAGGAAAAGCATGGCATCGATGTCGTCATCCCGGGAGATGAGGATGTAGAGAAGATCAACACGATAATCTTTGAGGAACTCGTGCGCGAGCAGTTCCTCGACAAATCCAGAGAGGCCTGCATCGCAATAGCTGACAAGTTGATCGCTAACGGAGCCGAGGGAATCATCCTCGGGTGCACCGAGCTCCCGCTGCTCATCAGCGCGGACCAGATCCCCGTGCCGTCGTTCGATACGATGACTATCCATGCCGTAGCCGCTGCGGAGAAAGCTATGGCAACTTAAGTATTATTCAGGATTATCTTCAGGTTTCGATATGACCTCTATGATGCCGCCTTCCACAAGCAGGTCCACGAGGTCCTTTATTTCTGGTCCATATGATTTGTCTATCCCAGCTTTTTCCATTATCGCTTCGGAGCTCATCGACGCTGCATTGGGAAACGGGAGGTGAAAGAGGAACGAACCCTGTGCGTTCGTCAGGCTTATCCGCCTTTCCTTCCTGTCCCGTCCCTCGCCTGTCCATATCGTCACTGAACTGATCCGGTTCCCTCCCCTGGCCGTGGAGAACATCGCGCCGGAGTTTTTCATCTCCCGCATCGTCTCCCCTGTCACGGCTTCGGGCCCTTCCGTCTTCATCCCCGCGAGATCTATATCCATTGTTATCTTTGACTGGGCGAGTCTGTACCGGTAGTAGGGCCTTTTCTTCTCGTAGACCTCTTCCTTGGACAGGATGCTGAGCGATTCCATAGCCTCGAGGAAGTCCTGGGCGGTCCGGATGTGAAGCCCGAGCCTCGATGCCGCTTCAGAGGCGGAGATGTCGCGGTACTTGGCAAGGAGCTCGAACATATCCCGGGCGTAGTCCTTCGAGATGTATGTTCCGAGTTTTGCTGCTGTCGCGAAATCCATCGTGGCCACTTGCCTTCCGGTCTATGAGAAGAACCCGATCTTGACCGAGTTCAGCCTGTCTATGATACGGACCGTCAGGTCCCTTCTGTACAGATCGAGAAAATCGATATACAGGGCCGCCATCGAGTCGCAGAGCTGATCGAACGAGAGGTCATCGCGGTAGAGGTAGTAGTCGTCCTTCGAGATATTGACTGTGACGTTACCTTCAGAGTCGAAGCAGACCCAGGAGTCCTTCGAGATGTTACGCGAGACGTTCCAGAGATGGCCGTACTCCTTGCCCATCCTTACAGGGACGAGGTAGACACGCTCCGATTCGATGTAGGGAAGGGATACCATGTGTTTCCCGCAGAATTTCGCGAATCCGAGGATCTCGTCCCATGAGTAATCCGCTTTTCCCGAAGGGTATGGCCGCTCGGTAAATCCGTCGCCGAGTTCATCGACCGGCGCCGCCGCGAGTTCGAGTATGTCGCGTCCGCGCCACTTCGCACGGCGGGTGACATAGAGGTAAATGATCGCCCCGATGCAGGGAAGAGTAAGGACCTTGAAGAAATTGAACATTTCCCTGTCCCTGAATCCAAAGACGCTGTCGGGCGCACTGGCCAGCGCCAGAGTCGCGATGAAAAGGTATGCAAATGACGCTATGTATGCGAGCGCTCCCGATCTTCGCTGAGCGGCGAAGGCGAAGCCGGTAAATCCGGCAAACATAAGGGTGGCGGACCAGGCCACACCGCGCCTCCCGAATATGACAGCTGCAATAGCTATCACGAGGAGAGAAGCGAATGCCGGCATGAGGCCGGTGAGCGAATGGTCGGGCTTGAGTTTCTTCTCGTGTGACATGCTTTTCACCTCGCTGAAAACTGGTTTCGCGCTCTCGAATCTCATCGTCATGGGTGTTCCTTTTCTCTTAAGTGGCCCTGTTTATGTTGCGAACAGTGTTGTTATATACTTCATACATTGTGAAGTGTATAGATAATGAATCATTCTGTCAAGTGGTGGATCCGGGTTTTTTCCTGCCGATATCCTGGCGGGCAGGGACAGGGGCCATATCACATTGAAAGATTAGGAGATAGGTGGTATAATCAGCGCTGGCTGAATCCAGAAATAACTAAACGGGACTCTTGAAGGAGAGACGTATGCATGGAAAAGGTGTTTTCCGATGTACGGTGCTTCTTTTCGTGCTGTATATGCTGTCGACAGCTGCAGCACTGGGGGAAAAGGTACCAGGCGAGGTAGCCGGGAGCCAGTCGTACGGACTTCGCTCTGCTGTGTTTGGGTCTGCCGGGGCGGCCTCATCCGGCAGTTCATACTCGGCAAACGGCACACTGGGGCAATCACATCCTGCAGGACCATATTCCGGGCCGACGTACGAGTTGTATGCAGGATTCTGGAACTGGATCGTACCTGTCACCACGGGCGCGGAAGATATGCCTCTGGCGTTCAGTCTATCCCAGAACTATCCGAATCCATTCAATCCGGTCACGACTATAGATTATTCGATATCCGGGAAAACAGATGTCGACCTTGTGATATTCGATGTCTCGGGCCGAAGGGTGCGGACCCTGGTCAGAGAGAAACAGCTTCCCGGCGGCTATTCGATCGTCTGGGACGGCCGCAACGACGGTGGAAGGCCGGTAGCGTCAGGGATCTATTTCTACCGGCTGGATGCAGGTAAAAACAGTAGTGTAAAAAAGATGGTCATCCTGAGATAGGGAGGAAGAAAACGATGAGAAACACAGGTAAAATGACAATGTTCATGATTGGGATGATCGTCCTTGCGACCGTTGTGAGCGCGCAGATTCCCGAGCGCATCAATTACCAGGGACTCCTTGTAGACAAGGATACCGGTGAAAACCTCGCGGGGCCGGTAGTCCTGACCTTTCGCCTGTTTAAACTGGATGATTGCGATACGGGCACGCAGTCGGAAGCGATATGGTCGGAGATGCATACCTCAGTCGATCTGGACAACGGAATCTTCAGTATCGTGCTCGGAAGCGTGACGGCCTTCCCCGACAGCCTGAGATTCGACGAGGAATACTGTCTCGGCGTAGAGGTCGATGGAGAGGAGCTGCTTCCCAGGCAGCCTCTTTCATCAGTAGCTTACGCGCTCAATTCTCTTCGTGCGGATACGGCGCTGACGGTCCTCGAGTATCCTTCGCACGATCACAACGACCTGTACTACACGGAATCCGAGCTCAACACGGCCGGAACGCTGAACAATCCGGTGAACCCGGTCGACTGGACGATGCTGAAGAACGTTCCTGCCGATTTCGCTGATGGAGTCGACAATACTGCTGCCGGGGGATTCCTGGAGGTTCTCGCGGGAGAGGGTCTCTCTGAAGAAACAGCAGGTGATACCAAGATACTTTCTATTACACCGGGCGGTGTCCAGGAGACGATGCTTGCCGACAGCGCAGTTACAGGCGACAAGATCCGCAGTAACTCGATTACCTCGACGCAGATCGCGGCCGGTGCCGTAACCGCTGGCGAGATAGCTACCGGGACTATCACTTCCGCGCAAATAGCTGCCAGCACGATCACGGCGGCAGAAATCTCCGGCAATACGATCACTGCGGCACAGATCTCTCCAGCTGCGATCACAGCGAACGAGATATTCAGCAACACACTGACCGCATCTCAACTGGCGACATCTTCTGTAAGGAACGAAGAGCTCGCGGACAGCGCGGTGACGGGAAACAAGATTCAACCTGGTGCGGTAACAGCTCTGCATATATATGATGGATCGATCCTGTTCGCTGATATTGGACAGAACGGAGCGGCAGCCGGCCAGGTGATGATGTGGAACGGCTCGGCCTGGACAGCATCCGATGACAGCGAAGGCGGAATCGGGGATATCACCTCTGTCACAGCAGGCGCCGGACTGACCGGCGGCGGTGACACACTGGATGTCAGCCTTGCTGTCTCATTCGCGGGCACGGGCGTTGTCGACTCTGTGGCGAGGAGCGATCACGGCCATGATCTCATCTACGTGAACGAGGGACAGCTCGACGCGATAAGCGGCGCGATGGTCGCGAACGGATCGCTCGGATTCGAAGATATCGCTCAGAATGGTGCGGTGGCGGGCCAGGTGATGAAGTGGAGCGGTACGGCATGGACCGCTACGAATGACTCTGTCGGATCGGGAGGCTCGGGGAGCGGAGGATGGGTGGACGATGGGACCGTGCTGAGACTGGAGACGGTTTCTGATTCTGTTGGAATAGGGACCTCTTCTCCGACTGAGAAGCTCGAGGTCGACGGCAGTTTCCGTGTTAGTGGAACGGCAGTTATCGGTTCGGGACACAGCTATTCAGGAACAGGCGGCAACCTGACCGGAGAGAACCACACCGCAGGCGGAGATTATTTCGTTATCAGCGGCGGAGCCCAGAACCAGGTCACGGGCCAATATACAACTATTGGGGGTGGACTGGAGAACAGGGCGGAAAACCAGTTTTCCTTTGTCGGTGGTGGCAGGAACAACAGGGCGGTTGGCAGGTACTCGGTTGTCTCCGGCGGAGGCACTGACACAGGTGGAGATGAGAACAGGGCGGAAGGTGATTATTCGACCATAAGCGGCGGCAGGCACAACACAGCCGGGGGTACGGGCGGAAACTGGGAGGATTACGCTTACGCTACCGTAGGCGGCGGCCAGGACAACCGGGCCGAGAGAAGATACTGTTCCGTTGGCGGCGGCATGCTGAATCGGGCCGAAGAAGAGTATGCTACTGTTGGCGGCGGTATGCAGAACCGTGCTGAAGGAAGGTCCACAGTCGGAGGTGGAAGCAACAACTCGGCAATGAACGCGAACAGCACGGTCGCCGGCGGGATGAACAACACGGCAAATAATGGAGGCGCGGTGGGTGGGGGCCACGAGAACCTTGCCAGCGGCGAACAGTCGACGGTTCCCGGCGGGCGCGAGAACGAGGCGACAGAAAGCGGGACTTTTGCTGCCGGTACGCAGGCGAAGGCGAGGCATGAGGGTTCCTTCGTTCTCGCTGCGAGCTGGCCTTCGAGCGGAGACGATACGATCTCTACCGGAGGGGATGAACAGTTTGTCATACGCGCCGACGGTGGAATCTATCTGACTGACTCGAGCGAACAGGCGCCGTATAATCCTTCGCGACTGATCAACACATCCACGGGAGCGTATCTCGGCAACGATGGTATGTGGCATGACTCGTCAGACAGGAACCTGAAGGAGAACTTCGAGCCGGTCGATGGCGAGGAGCTCCTCGAGAAGATCGCCGGGCTTCCTGTTACGCAGTGGAACTACAAGAGAGACGACGAAAAAGCCGCGCATATAGGACCTGTCGCGCAGGACTTCCACGAGATCCTCGGTATAGGCAGTGATGACAGGACCATCGCCGCGCTGGACGAGGCTGGAGTCTCGCTGGCCGCTATCAAGCAGCTCTACCTGAAATCGCAGCAGCAGGGCAGCGAGATCGAGGAGCTGAAAAGCGAGATAAGCGAGCTTAAGAAGCTCGTCAGAGCTCTTGTGGAAAAAGAATAAAGGACTGTTAAATATATATATACCTTCCTTTGTGTAATTCCCGTTGCAATAACTGACAATAATAGTGTATTATTATGACATGAGTAGATACACCAAGACTATCCGGGCGCTTTCGGTTTCAGCCTTTCTTCTCTTTATGGCCGCGGCATCCGTATCGGCGGCGGGCCTCGTACTGGGGCCTGAGCAGCCCGTTCAGGCCGGTGGAGTGGACATCGCAGTTCCCGGTTTCTCCGTACCTTCGTTTGTTTTCTGGGACGACGACGGCCTCAAGGATCTGGTGGTCGGAGAGGGAAGCGGTCTGACGGGATTCGGTCTTGTCCGTGTATACCTCAACAGCGGCACTCCCGGCAGTCCGGTTTTCACCGGGTATTTCTACGCGCAGGCGAACGGCTCTGACCTGCAGAGTCCGGGCGGCGGCTGACTGGGCCTCTTTCCCCGCGTGGTCGACGCGGATCTGGACGGACTGAAGGACCTTCTTGTCGGTGAGGCCGAGGGCAACATCCGGCTCTTTCTTAATATCAACACTGACGCCGATCCTGAATTCGACGGCGGCACCCTCCTCGAGGCGGGGCCAGCCGGTTCGAAATCTGTCATAGATGTCGGTCAGCGCACGACTCCCGTTGTCGTCGACTGGGACAACGACGGCAGAAGGGACATCATCGTCGGCTCCAAGGACGGACTCGTCTGGCTCTACAGGAATACAGGCACCGGCGCGGCCTGGGATTTCGCATCCGGAGAGATGCTCCTCGATAACGGCAGTAATCTCATAGTGCCGTCGTTTCGTTCGAGCCCCCACGTAGAGGACCTCGACGGCGACGGGGCGAAGGACCTCCTCGTCGGGAATACCGACGGCAATATCCTGACCTATTTCAATGCCGGCACCGATGCGGCGCCCGCCTTCAACGGATACACCACAGTGGAGTCGGACGGCTCGGCGATCGATCTTCCTTTCGACCTCAGGGCGAGGCCGTTCGTGTGCGACTGGAACGATGACGGGATCAGGGACATGCTGGTCGGGTACGGCGACGGATTGGTTCGACTCTATCTCGGCATCGATGAAACGACTGAGTGTGTATGCGAGACTCCCGTCTCGGTAAGGTTCCTGCCCGCATGGCCCAATCCTTTCAACCCGGTAACGACGATCGGGTTCGAGCTCGATATGACAGGGCCTGCCAGCCTGAGGATATATGACGCGTCAGGAAGACTCGTAAAGACACTGGCAAATGGAATATTCGCTGCTGGACTGCACGAGAAGGTGTGGAACGGTACAGGCGATGCAGGTCAGTCCGTATCGAGCGGGGTCTACTTTGCAAGATTTGAATCGGGGCAGTTCCGGCAGACCCAGAAGATCATTCTGCTCAGGTAATCATCACGCAGGACCTAATACTCTTTGCTCCAGTTGAGCTCAAGCCCTGTTTCCTGGCTCTGGTCGATGAACGTCTCGATCTTGAACCGTTTCGTGAGCTGGTACTCGAGATTGATCAGGAAATTAGCCGTGTTTTCAAGCCCCTGCTCGTACTTGAGCATCGTCCTCGTATTGAGGTACTTGCCAACGGTCAGAGCTGTCTGATTCGGATCCCTCGTACTCTGCTGGAAAGTGAACATATCCACGCCGAGTCTCTTTGACATCTCCCCTTCGAGCTTCGAGGCGCCGAAGACCATCAGGATCTCGGCGGTTCGCTGGGTGAGCAGGTTCGATTGCGATCCATCCAGGTCGTTCATCGATTTCCCGAAGAGAAGGAGGGACATGATATCGCTCTCTGCCTTTGCCGGGTTGGATGTGAGCTCCACCTCGGGCTTGAGAGCGGTTCCGGTAAGCTTGATGAATATGTCGACGTCGGTCACCCTCGCCTTCAGGCTCAGGTCGAAGGATGGATTCATCTCATCCCCGCCGTAGAAGAAGACGCTGCCGCGCTGGATCTCGAAATACCTTCCCATGAAAGAGAGCCGGCCCTTCGTCGGTTTGAGCTCACCGGTGATGATCGGCCTGTCCCCTTCCTGCCTGATGCGCAGGTCGCCTTCCAGTTCGAAATTGATCCGTTCGCTTTCGATCCTGAAAGAATTGGGGATGGAGATCGTCACATCGATATCCATTCCCTTGAAACCTTCCGGTTCCTCGACGCCGGAAGTGTCTGTTTCGGTCGTTCCCGCGGAGGTGGTGTCATGCGCGACACGAAAGGAGTCGGCTGCTTCCCAGAGGATCGCGTCCCCGTCAGCATCGTGGAGGCTTTCTTTCATCTCGGGGATGCGAAGCAGCGCTCGTTCGATGACGATACTTCCCTTTACAGACGGCCTGGAGAGATTGCCTCCGAATTCGAGGTTTACTGTCGGAGAGGCCTGAAGGTCTTTTGCGACTGCCAGAGACATATCCTTCGTTACGAGCCGGCCGTCGAATGTGGGATTGCTGACAGCTCCGGCTGCCTTGAATTCGACCTCAACGATACCCTCGAGGTCCATATCGGGGGGCAGCAGCGGATCGAGGTCAGTGAGAGCAAGTTCAGCCGACTTTACTTCCAGAAGCATATCTCCGGTTTCCGGGCGCTTGAACGCGAAAGGCGCCAGCGTAACATCCAGAGGGTATTCGATGATCCCGGTCAATACATCCTGATTCGATTTTGTGAGGGAGAGTCCCGCTGACAGGCCGGAGCTTCGATCAGCCTGCGCCCTGATTCCTTTCCTCCCGCTCATGAGCCGCGTCAGTGCGGTGTCTGATACCGCATCCCGGGCATACGTCCCATTGATAGACAGCAGGTACTCCTCCAGTTCCTGGCCGCCGATGAATGAGACGTCGAGCAGGACGACCGCCTCGGGATCTGAAAGTATTCCTCGCGCTGCGATATGGCCGCTCAACGATCCGATCTGTCTCGGTGTGTCCGATACGAGGGAGTTGGCGTCGCCATGCAACGGCATCCCGTCGATAGCCAGGTCGATGAGCAGGGGGCCGTCGGTGAGATAGCCGTCCTTGCTGAGGGGCGGCAGGGTGCTTTCGAGGGAGATGATCGTCTTCTCCGGCCCCTTGACACTCAACGATGCTTTTAGTGCAAGGGCATCTGAAGACATTGTGAAATCGATCGCAGTCTTTCTCCCGTCGCCGATGGTTATTCCGCTGATCATTCCTTCCGCAGTCACTCGCGAAGTGCTTTCGGCGCGGATAGTTACACTCACACTGTCGGGCCAGAGGCGGTCGGCCACCTTGATCATCTCCGGTTTTTCGGGAACGGTGATCTCGATAGTGGCTTCCAGGTCCGCCGAATCGGGGGACGCGATACCGTTCGCCTTGATGCTTCCGATACTTCCCTCGAGAGAGAGTCCGTCGACAATGACGCCGCCTCCATCAAGTGTAGATATAGTGAAGGGCCCGGTAGAAGCCAGGGTCTGGCCGGAAAGAGCGGTGAAGAATGTGTCGGCTACGACGGAGAATCCATTTCCCTGCGGAATCCTGAATGCGATCAGGATATTCGTGTCGGTGCCGTTAGCATCGAGCATCACAGACGCTCCGGCTGATTCGATGGTATTAACGTCGTCAGTATAGGAAGCTCTGACACTGTCGAAGGCGATGAAATTTGTGTGAAGCCCCTCAGGCATGAACAGCCCCGCGTTCGTGATCCCGCCGTTCCTTTCGGCTGTGCCGGAATACCGGGGGATGACTACGCCATCGGTCGTCAGGTGTCCGCCGATATCGATCAAAATGTTCGGATCCACTTTCGTCCCTGAGACTTTGCAGTCAGCGTCGAGCGTCATACTGATGTTTCTGCCGGCGAGTTGTTCGAGGCGCTGAACGAGGAGGGAGTCGGCGAGGGATACAGCGGCCGCCAGGTCGATCATCTCTCCCGCCATTCCGCCTTTCGCCGATATCCTCAAGCCTTCGAAGACGACAAGCGCCGTGTCGATAGTCATGCTGTCGCCGCTGCCGGTGACAGAGACCAGGGCGGTATCGATCCATTCTGTTCTGCCGAGGTCGAGATGTCCCGCAATCGAGTTGCCGTTCTCTACAGGAGTGATGTCTGCAGCGAAATCGATCTTCATGGGTCCGAGGCCGCTTAAGGCGTCTCCTTTTCCGGTAATCGGAGCAAAAAGACTGGGGCCCGGCAGCAGTGCGGAGCCGGCCGCCGAGATCTCGCTGCCCCCATTTTCGAGGGTGCCGTTGACGCTCAGTGAATATGTGCTGTCGGCGTTCCACAGGGTTGACAGTGAGTCCCATGAGGAGGAATCGGCTTTGAGCATCACTTCCAGCACGGCTGGAGGATCCGGCCATTCGCCGAGAATATCGAAGCGGCCGCTTTGCGTGGAATCGATATCAGCACTGACCGAGATACGTCCGAACATCCCTTCGGTATGAAGGTCCCGTATCGCAATATCACCGGTTCCCTTGTCTATGCTTGCATTACCGGCAAGATACACCGTTCCCGAATCGGGCCATGTCCCGGCCGTTCGGGAGAGTGTCACATCGATGCTGGAGGAGAGGTCGGCAACGATACTTGTGATCACAGAGATGCCGAAGGCCTCGACGAACAGGTCCGCTATATACGGATCGTCTTTTTCTACCGGAATAAATCCCGAGACACTTATCGAATCTATTGAAGTGCCACCAGCTGCGGCATGTCCTTCGAGCAGCACCGGTATTCCATCCGGTCCGCCTTCACTGGTTTCGATCCTGAGCAGGGCTGATGTTCCCTCGGGGAGTGACATGTCAGGTAGAATGCGGCTCAGCCATGTCATGCTGTCCGCTCTTGCATGTGCTGACAGGCCGGGGACACCGTCAGCCAGCGACCCTGAGGCGCTCAGTATGAATCCGGGCATTTCAAGAAGCAGATCTTCGAGTTCGATACTGTTTTTCCCGTATGTTCCGGCGAGATGGAGAGTGTCGATATATGAGGTACGGTTCAGATGCATCTCGGCCGATGTGGAGAAAGAAGGCGACAGGACGAGCTGTCCTGCAACACTGCCGCGCGCTCCTTCGAGCGGACCGATCCCGGCAAGCGGTGCGGCAAGGAAGGGGAGGGCCTTCAGCTCTTCGGTCCCCGGCGTGAGAAACTCGATCTCGAAGTCGACCGATGAAATGCGGCGTTTGGCGAGACTTGCGACGCCTCCTATCGATATGAATGCGTCAGTCTGTGTCAGCGGGCCGTCCGCAGGGACAATGCGGAGGGTGAACGAGCTGTCAGGCTCCGTGCTGCATGTCATGCGGGCGGCCATCTCGTGGGGCAGCAGGATGACTCCATCACCTCTGAGAGAGGGGGCGGCCAGGTCAGCCTTCAGCCAGAGACTGTCGACCGATACAGGCGTGCTCGATCTGTCGAGGGACAGTTCGTCAATCGCTGCGTATGGTTCCGATCCGGAGAGAAGGTCCAGTCCCCCGGATAGCCGCAGGCCGACAAGATCAACTCCTTCGGCGACAAGAATACGCCGTCCATCGATCTCGAATCTGTCGACAGCGATAGAGGGGATCCCGGGGAGCGACCCCGTACGCGGGAAGTTGCCTTCAGATCTCTTTTCATCTCCGGATTCGTCGTCAGTACTTGAACTGTCCGCGGATGATGCGAAGATCGCCGTTATGGCGGGGATATCCGCGCCGATGCCGAGAAGCGACACCTCGTTTATATGAATATCCCTGGAGAAGAGCTCAGAGATATCGACCGATACGATGATCCCGCCAGCTTCGGCGAGTGTGTCGGCGCCGTCGGTCCACGACACCCCATCTATCTCGAGAGCGCCCAGTGAGGGCCAGCGGGATTCAGTTACAACAAGCTCACCCGGGAGAGATTGACCGGCTTTCGATACGACAGCATCAAGCACCTTCTCGCGTACAGGCCGAAGGAGCAGGAGCAGGACGACAAGGACCACAAGGGCAAGCAGCAGTGCCGCGGCAGCCGCAAGTACCTTAAGAGTCTTTCTTATGCCGTTCTTCATATTCATCACATCGGGTATCCGATCGCGAAATGGAATGCGTATTCAGGTTCGTTCGGTTCGTAATCGGTCAACCTGTAGCCGAGGTCGAAGCGAAGTGGGCCGACCGGGGTCATGATCCTTATCGCCGGCCCGACGGCTATTTCGATATTGTCCCATGTAAAGTCATCGTGTGTCCTCCAGACCTGTCCGAAGTCGGTGAATACTGCTCCATCGAATTTCCAGAAGAGCGGGAAGCGCAGCTCGACGAATCCGGTCATCATAACTTCGCCGCCGAGGGGAAGGCCGTTCTCATCGAGCGGTCCGAGTTTTCTCCTGTTGAACCCCCTGTGAGATGTCGAGCCTCCAGCATAGAAACGTTTGTCGGGGAGAAGCACCTTCGAGGACACAATCGGAGTTGATGATCCGAGGTGCAGGTTAGTTGCTAATCCGAGCTTCCTGGTAATCGGGATGTGCATCGTTCCGTTGATATCCGCGCGGACATAACTGCTGTTTGAAACTCCGCCTTTCGGGCTGAATTGAAGATCAAGCCAGGAATAGGATCCCTTCGTAGGATTGATCCGGTCGTCCGTGCCGTCTCGCACGAAACGATAGAACAGCCATGTAACGGGCCCCTCGGGATCCTTGAAATATTCACTTTCGGTCGTCTTGATCTCATATCTCGCCAGCTCGATCACGTACCCTATCGATGATTTTATTGTGCGGGAGTGGGAATAACTGAGGCCGGTGCCGATACCGGGCGCCAGCTTGTCGAAGCTGTCCTCGCTGATATCGTCGATCCCGATGCGCAGTGTGCCGACCATTCTCGCGCTGAAGAGCGCCGGCCACCACGACATCCATTTGCCGGTCTTTTTGTATTGAGTGTAAGAGAGTTCGATGCTCGACCCGCGGCCCCTCTTGAAGAGGTTGGCGTGCCTCCAGCGGATCCTCGCGCTGAAGCCGTCGTCGGACCAGTATCCGCCGGCGAGCTCTATCAGTCGATGCTGCCGTTCCGAGAGTTCGACGACCATCGCGAGTGAATCCGGCGCGGTATCCTCGAGTGATATGCGGATCTGCCTGAACAGCTGAAGGCTGGAGAGATTGTTTCTCGCGTCGCTGACCATCTTCGGCTCGAAGCGTTCACCCTTCCTGATGTTGATCGCGATCAGCGCCAGCTTGTTGAGGTCCTCGCTCGCTCCACTCGCACGGAAGCTGTCGAAATAGTAGACCGAACCGGGATCGATCTCGAAAAACACCCTGACAGTCGTTGTATCCGTCATCTCCACAAACGAGACTGAGCTGGCACGGGCATGACCGGCCTCTCTCAGGATCTCGAGAACAGCCTCTTCATCGGCGACCATGATACCGTCGGAAAAGATTGTGCCTGATTTCATCTTTACTGTCTCATTGACCATCACGCTGAACTGATCAGGAAGACCGGTTATCTCCAGGGACGAGACTTTCACTGGAGGGCCGAGAGCGATAGCCAGGGTCAGTTTGACTTCACGCTTGTCTTCTCTGGCTGACACGGAGGCTGATACCTTGCTGTACGGGTATCCTCTCAGCGCGAGAAAGAGACGTATCCTGTCGACATCTTTCCTGAGACTGCGCTCGTAGAGGACGGTGTCCTTTTCCTTGAGTTCCAGGCCCTTTTCCAGTTCCTTGATCAGGTCCTTGTCCGCGCCTGTGAGCGAAAGTGATTTGACCTTCCATCCGCGGTAATTGGATATCTCGGCCCATAGAGCGGGATCTTCTGCCGCGGGGGAGGGGCTGACCGAAGCCGCGGCGGGAACCTGCTCCTGCTGAGCGCCGACGGGTACGGCAAGGCTCAGAAGTACCATTATGATAAATAGACGCGGCATTGGGACAGTATACCCTACCGGGGCGGTTAGGAAAAGGTGAGAGCGCAGCGCGGCGGAAAGAGATAGTGTCTTCAGCATGTACGCAGTATAGAATGAAGGTACAGGGTCACTCCCGACAACTGGAAAATTCTCGCGATTATCAATGAACGCCACGGAAGGAGAATGCGGATGGATACGTATTACAAACCCGAGGATCTGCCGAAGTTTGCCGAGATAGGCGAAGAAGCGCCTGAACTGGCGAAGAAATATTTCGACTGGTATGGGGCGGTATTCGCAGAGGGCGAGCTTTCAGAGCGTGAAAAGTCCCTTATCGCTCTTGCTGTATCGCACGCGATACAGTGCCCGTACTGCATTGATGCCTATACACAGGCATGCCTCGAGAAAGGGTCGAACATGGCAGAGATGACAGAGGCTGTACATGTCGCGGCGGCGATAAGGGGTGGGGCTTCACTGGTACACGGCGTACAGATGCGTAATGTCGCCGAGAAGCTGTCGATGTAAAACGATGGATATAAACGAAGGCATAGCGATCCCTTCTTTCCGGCAGACGCTGGACGATCACGATATCGAGCTGGTCAGGGGGCACACGACCACTCTCCAGATCAATGTCGGGCGGCTTTGCAACCAGGCCTGTCTGCATTGTCATCTCGAAGCAGGTCCCCTGCGGGAAGAGATAATGGCACTCGACACTATCGATGCAGTGATCGATTACGACCGGCGCTGCAGTTTCGATACAATCGATATCACCGGCGGAGCTCCCGAGATGAATCCTCATATCGAGAAACTCGTCGAGGGCATAGCGCCGCTGGCCGGACGCGTCCTGTTCCGCTGCAATCTTACGACGATCGTCGAAGAGGACAGGGAGGAACTACTCGAACTCCTCCGTTCGAATGGCGTGGTGATCATCGCGTCGCTTCCGGCTCTCAATGCGAAACAGACCGACTCGCAGCGGGGCGGCCATGTCTTCGAGAAGAGTATCGAAGCGATAGGGAAACTCAACCGTCTCGGGTACGGAGAGCCCGGCACTGGGCTCGAGCTCGATATCGTCTCGAATCCGGCAGGCGCCTTCCTTCCTCCGGAGCAGAAGGAGATGGAGGAAAGGTTCCGCGAGGTGATGGAGAAGAAGTGGGGGCTTCACTTCAGCAGCCTGTTCAATTTCGCCAACATGCCTCTCGGGAGGTTCCGCGGCTGGCTCGAGAAGAGAGGGGCGCTTGACGCCTACTATATAAAACTCGTTTCTGGTTTCAATCGATGCGCCACCGATTCGGTGATGTGTAAGACACTCGTATCGGTAGACTGGGACGGATACCTATATGACTGTGATTTCAACATCGCCGCGGGTCTGCACATGGGGGGCAGGAAGATCCATGTCTCCGAGATGACGGGCCCGCCTGCTGAAGGCGCACCGATCGCCACCGCCGATCACTGCTATACATGTACCGCCGGCACGGGTTTCACCTGAGCAGGCGAGATAGAGGCCTGAGTTGCAGGTCCGTACACTTTTTGCGCGATATTGATCCGTCAATTCCCGTTGCCACATTTAAAAAATGGCGGTCGTGACGTTCCCTGTTATTTCCCGTTTTCTCCCGTGCTGCTGTCATCGTATTTCATAGTCCCTGTCCTGATTCTTCCACTTTCCGTCCGGGCATGGAACTTGCCGAAATCACTTTCAGCCAGAGCTATTTTACATCGGAACGGAAGCAGAGGGGGAAGCGATGAGCGAACCGAACAAGGTATACGTCATCGATCCTGTGGATCCTAAATCCAAAGTCAACGTCACTTCTTCGTCCAGGGACGGCGAGGGGGAACTCCCCGAGTATCTCCAGTCATCCGGGGAGGAGGAGCAGTCCGGACAGGGCTCGGTCCGTTCGAGGGCCGGCGAAAAACAGTCGGGAGTACCGTTGATCCTCTCTTACCTTGCCGGGCCGTTGTCGATACTGGCGACCCGCCGTGGGCGCAAGAGCCGTTTCTGGGCCGGGCTGTCTGTATTCAGCGTGATCCTTTCAATCATCGTCATATGGATGTGGAGGGGCCTCTCCTACTGGTCCACGCGTGAGAACCCCATCGGTGCCGTCATGATCATCATCGCGGCAGCGGCGGTCATATCCGGTTTCTCCGCGTGGACGAGAGCGGTCGTCCTTGCCGGGCGGCACGAGGGCCCGAGAATGAGACGCTCGCCCGACTGGATCAGGTCGTCATTCACTGTGGGGATCTTCGGGATCATGTGCCCCGGCATGGGGCTGTTCGTCGCCGGCCGTTCGAAGAGAGCGACAGCCGCACTTTGGATGGCCTGCCTGACCGTTATATCCCTGCTTGTCCTCGCGAGGGCGGCATGGCTGTGGAAATTCAACACGTACGCCGGCGCATTTGCCGTAAGGCCGGATACGCTTGAGTACGTTTTTATATTTGTGGGTGCGGCGGCGGTTCTTGGAGGGCTGGCCTGGGTCGTACAGGCGCTAAATGGGGCGCGCCTGGCGGGACGGGCCGCGAACCGCAAGACGGTCTCCCGGAGAAACTGGGCCGCCGTCGCGCTTCTTGTTTCGATGATCGCTTTCTCCATCCTGTCGAGGCCCGCGGTAGTGGCCGAGGCGCTTGATGGCGGGGCTGCCGCGGCAGGCAGCGAAGGTCTGCGGATCATTCCCCTGTATCTATCAAGAGCGGCTGTCCGCCTCGATCCCTCGCAGCCCGGTTATGTGATAAGGACGATCGAGCTATATGAGGCATCAGGCGATCAGGCCAGGGCCGAAGCTATGCGGCGCGAGCTCGTCGCCAGGCTCGAACCTTCACTGCCGCTGCTCGAGGAGGAGGGTCTTGTGATCCCGACCGCCTGGATACCGGAAGGGACGGTCATCCCGGCCTCTCCCGATTTCGATACGGTCACCGAGCCGGATATAATGGTCGTACCCGCCGAACTGATGATGCTCGAATGGGATATGAGCAGGATCATTCCGTAACCCGGCAGCCTTTATAGCCTGAAATCAGAAATTTTTGAACAGGCTCCGGCCATCGGCCGGGTCCTGTTTCCATAGTGAGGGGACACTTCGGCAGAGGGGGTGTCCCCGATTTTCAATGCACGGACTTTCTCTGTCCTGCTATAATGGCCGGAGCGGATATTCAGAATAAACGGATAAACCAGATTCTGTGAGGTGCGTCATGCGTGGAACGTTCATGGTTCTTGTTGTTATCTCATTGTTCGCCCTGTGGATCGGATGCAGCAGCGATTCTGGTGTTACCGATCCAGATGATGGCGGGAACAACGGTGGAGGAGATGCTGATACCCTGGCCCCCGTGGTCACTATCACAAGTCCCGCAGACGGCACCACCCTGCCGTTGTCACTGAACATCACAGGAACGGCCACCGACGACACCGAGGTGGACACGGTCTTCTTCGAAGCGCGTGACCTCTGCGGAACGGCTCTCTGGTCGGGTCACGATCTTGTCGAGCCTTATAGCGTAACTTGGGATGCAGGCAGCGCCCAGAACGGCGGGTACCATATTTGTATGGCGGCGGTCGATACGGCAGGCAATATGTCTGACTGGGTCTTCGTCAATGTCAGCAAGGGTTCCGCTGTCGCGCAGATAAACGGTTTTTCCCCACTAGCAGCCTATAGCGGGAGAAGCATAACGGCAGGGGGGAGTGGATTCGGCCCCGACAACGGGAATGGAAGGGTGATGGTACAGGGTAGGGAAGCTGTTGTCGAGGAGTGGAGCGATACAGAAGTGGAATTTGTTATCCCCTCGGGAGTTTCTGAGGACGCGATCATCAGTATGGAGATATTTGTCGACTGCATCTGGCGGATAACGGGGCAGATAGAGGTCCTTCCCGACAGGATAATACGGATAACCGACAGCAATGACCAGAAAGGGCATCCCTGCTGGAATTCAACCGGAACGAAGATCTATTTCGAGATGGCGCAGAACACCAACTGGGATATCTGGAGGATGAACGCCGACGGAAGCAGCTGGCGGCAGGTGACCTTCTATCCCGAAGGGGATTTCACGCCGGACATCAAGCCTTCGACTGGAGAGATGGCGTGGGCGTCGATGAGGGGCGTAGAGGGAAGCTCCGACATCTTCCACGGACACCTGATAGCTGAGCCCCCTAGCAATGTTGTCTGGGAAGGCCCGATAACTTCGGATAACGACAAGTGCCGGGCGCCGGCATACGCGAACACGGTCTATGGAGGATATTCGATGGTCTACAACAGGGTCTACGATCCCGATGACGATGGATCCGGCATCCCTACGATATTCCTCTATGGTTCGACCGAAGGTCATCTTGAGCTCACAGAGGGGGATAATCCGGCCTTCTCTTACGACGGAAGGTGGGTCGTCTACCAGAGAGAAGGCTATCAGGTGAACGAGATCTGCAAGATCGAGGTCGGAGGGAGCACCGAACCGACCGTCCTTACAACTGGATTCGGTGACTATAACCCACATGTCGGGTGGCAGAACGACAAGATCGTATTTACGCGCAACGGGATGAACGGGTACCGGGGATTATGCGTTGTCAATCTCGATGGAGCAGGATTCGAGGTGCTTCTCGACCAGAGGTGGGATCAGTACGAAGCGGCATGGTCGCCCGACTGCACTAAAATCGTTTTCACGGGACACCGAATGGGTCAGTTCGATATATACGTATATGAGGTTCCATAGGTCAATGTAGGCAGCTGACAGTTCGATCGAACCATTGCGCCTTCTGTCGGCGAGGATATACTTATAGTGCAACCTTTCTGGAAAGCGATCAACTAGTGAGTGACAAGAATATCGGCAGGACCGTCTCCCACTACCGGATAATCGAGAGGATCGGCTCCGGAGGGATGGGTGTTGTCTACAAGGCCGAGGATTCGAAACTCAAGCGGACGGTTGCCCTGAAATTCCTGGCGCAGGGATCCCTGGCCGATGATGAGGGCAAGAAACGCTTCATGCATGAGGCGCAGGCTTCCGCGGTACTGGATCATCCCAATATCTGCACCATATACGAGATCGTCGAAGAAGGTGATGAGGTCTTCATCTCGATGGCATACATCGAGGGGAAGAGTCTCGAGGACAGGATAGCTTCGGGACCTCTGCCTCTTGATGAGGCGATAGATATCGCCATCCAGATGGCTGAGGGTCTATGTGAGGCTCATGACGGGGGTATTGTCCACAGGGACATCAAGCCAGCCAACATAATGATGACCGGCAAGGGCAGGGTCATGATCACGGATTTCGGGCTGGCCCGGGTAACCGGTGCGACAAAACTGACCAGAGAGGGGACTACCCTTGGCACCGTAGCGTATATGGCGCCCGAACAGACCCAGGGTGACAACGTAGACAACCGTGCCGATATCTGGTCGCTCGGCATCGTCCTGTTCGAGATGCTGACAGGACAGGTTCCCTTCAGGGGAGACTACGATCAGGCAGTGCTTTATTCGATACTCAGCGAAAAACATAAGCCTGTCACATCCCTGCGCTCCGGCCTTCCGCTGGAACTCGAGATGATCCTGGAGAAGATCCTGGAAAAGGATCCAAAGGACCGCTACGGGCATGCCGACGAGCTTCTTACGGATCTCCGCCGCCTGAAGGGTGCCGTTGCCTCGGGATCATCTCACAGCATCCCGGTCGCAGCTCAGAGAAGGCGCAGGAAATGGTACGTGTCGGTACCATTTCTCGCACCCATGGTCCTCATCCTGGCGCTGACGATATCGCTGATCATCTATTATCCCAGGGACGCGGTCTCGTTCTCCGAGAGGGACTGGATACTCATTGCCGATATCGAGAATCTCACCGGTGAAGAGGCGTTCGACAAGACACTTAACGAAGCGATCACGATAGATATTCAGCAGTCCCAGTGGGTAAATGTCTTCGACAGGGGAAGGGTAGAGCAGACTCTCAGGCGCATGGAAAGTGCAGACGAGGACAGGGTCGATGAATCACTGGGCCTCGAGATATGTAAGCGTGAAGGAATCAGCGCCATGCTCGTCCCTAAGATCAGTCACGTCGGCGATACGTACAGCCTGAGTGCGTCGATAGTGGATGTGAACAAGGGTACTAGACTCAGCCCGATCAGGGTCACGGTCAAAGGTAAGGACGAGGTACTCATGTCGGCCATCGACGATCTCTCAAAGCAGATCCGAAAGGACCTGGGCGAGTCGATGCAGTCGATTGACAAGAGCGATGAAAGCTTTGCGAAGGTGACGACTTCCTCGCTTGCGGCACTCGAACAGTACTCGATCGGGCGGGAGAAGCATCGCAGCCCGCAGTCGTGGGAAGAGGTGATGGTCTTTTACATAAATGCCATCGAGATAGACTCGACCTTCTCGGCGGCATATGCCGCCGTCGGAACTGTCTACAACAATCTGGGTTTTGCGGAGAAGGCGAAGGAATACTACATCAAGGCGTATGAATACAGCGACAACCTGACCGAGAGGGAGAAGTACCGTATCGTGGCGGAGTATTATAATGTCGTGGAGGAGGACCACGGCAAAGCACTCCTGACATACAAATCGTTTCTCGAGATGTATCCCGATGATGCGGCCGCCATGAACAACCTCGGATTGACCTACAGGATGCTCGGGAGGGACGAAGATGCGGCCATCGAGTTCTGGAGGACTCTGGAGACAGACCCCTATCACATGCTGGCATATAACAATCTCGTCATTCTCTATACCGATCTCGGTCAGTACGAAAGGGCAATCGAAGTTGCCGATGACTGCACAAAGGTCGATCCTACGTATTCCGTTGTTTTTAACTTCAAGGGACACGCATATGAAAAACAGGGGAAGATCGATGAGGCGGTGGAATCTTACAAAAATTGCCTGATGCGCGATCCTGACAACTACTGGGGATTCTGCCTGCTCGGAGACGCCTATACCACACAGGGAAATTATGATGCCGCTCTCGCCGAGCTCGAAAAAGCCGGCAGGATAGACTCGAAAAACTTCTATGTCAATTACGCACTTGCGAGGGTTTATTCACTGCGTGGCGAAGTGGATATGGCGATCGACTATCTCGACCGGGCCGTTGAAAATGGATATGACGATTTCGAATTCGTGAAAAACAGCAGTGATCTTGACAATATTAGAGACGATCGAAGATTCGAAGTGATTCTGGCAGAGATGCAGGACAGGACCGGCAACCGTGAACGATGACCTGTCGACACGAGCGGCACCACCGGCAGCATCGAAGATCCGTCAGGGCGTACGTCTTTTCCTGGTCCTTACAGGTGCCGGCCTGATCTTCGTTCTCTACAGGGCCTCATTTTCCGGGAGCATCGAGAGCCTATACGGATTCAGGTGGCAGTACCTTCTGCTTGCCCTTTCGCTCGTTCTGTTCGACTGGCTGCTTGCCGGACTTCGCATCTATGTCTTCGCGGTGAAGCTGCAGCCCGGGATATCTTTTATCGGGTGCGTGCGCGCCGGGCTGGCGAATATCTTCATGGGAGGCATAACCCCTTCACAGACAGGAGGGGGGCCGGGTCAGATCTTCGTTCTCTACAAGGAAGGGATGCCGGTCTTCGACGCGATGATCGTCAGCTTCCTCAGCGCATTTCTCGGGACAGTGCTGTTTCTGCCGTTGTGCGCCCTTCTGTTTCTCCTTTTCTTCGAACCTGTCTCAGTAGATTTCCGACTGCACTACCTGCTTTCAGGATCGTTCGTGATGTTTCTCTTTTTTATCGCGCTAGCAGTAACGGGACTGGTCAGGCCGGCTTTTGTGAAGAAGGGCGTACGTTTTGTCGCCGGATTGATCCCGTCCCTGAACCGATGGCTAGATCGTAAAGGATATCTCGAGGCAGCCGACAAGATCGTCGATCGCTACAACACGATGATAAAGTTCTTTCTCGCGAAGGGTAAGTCGGCGTTTGTCATCGGATTCATCCTGTCGGGCGCGATCTATATCAACAAGTTCACTATCGCCTGGGTCGTGCTGCAGGGGCTGGGGATCTCCGCTCCGTACCTCGAAGTCATCTACACACAGCTCGTTCTGATAATGATATTCTACTTCGCTCCATCGCCCGGCGCCGCGGGCCTTGCCGAGATAAGCGCTGCCCAGATTATGAAGGGAATAGTGCCGGCAGAGTTCATCGGTGCCTACGTGCTTCTGTGGAGACTCTTCACCCTGCTGATCGGACTCGGTGCCGGCGCGCTTGTGATGGTCCGCTATTTATACAGGGAGCGGAAGGCTTCGGACGGAGATGCTCCGCGCGGATAACCCACTTATAGCGTCAGGCTTATCAATATTTATTTTGTTGAAATAACGATTGTCATCTGATACAATCGCCCCCGATAAAGCGGCATTTATCAATCAAGATAGATGGAATATACACAGGCCTGAATTATTCGAACCCGCAGACCGGCAACGGTAGCTAGTTTTTTGCGCCGTGCTGGACTCAATGGAGTAGTTTGTCCGGAACATTCGCAGGTAACCGGATGACTGTAGTTAATTGCTTCTACTGGAGGGGAATTCATCATGAAAAGATACTTCGCTTTTGCTGCGCTGCTGATCCTGGTATTTGTGTCGTGCAGCAACGAGGATGTTGTAGATCCGGTCGATACCGGTTCCACAACACTCAGTCTCGATCCGGAGTTTATTGCTTCCGAGATCATTGCCCAGACCGGATGGCTTGATGCGGACGATCAGATCCGTACACCGGAGGGCTGTGGAAACATCATCGGTATCGAACGCGAAGAGATCGCTCCCGGTATCGCTCATTACAGCTTTCTGCTCAAGACCGGGGAAGGAGAATATGATTACATCAAGCTGCATCGTGTTGTGAAGGAGAAGAGACCTTACAGGCCGATCAGGACATGCAAGAACATCTTCTTCCAGCATGGAGACGGGGTAGGATTCGAGGGAATGACCCTTTACGGGCTCAACGCCCCTAGTGCCCCGGTAGACCAGTCGATGGCACTATACATGGCACAGAATGATATCGATTTCTGGGGAATCGATCAGAACTGGATCCTCATACCGCAGGAGACGACAGATTTCGGATTCGCGGAAGGCTGGGGTATCCAGAACCAGGTCAAAAATCTCGACATCGCGCTGTCCGTTGCCAGGTTTACGCGCCTCATTACAGGAGGTGGCCCGGGCAAGATGAATCTTATGGGGTACAGCAGCGGCTTATGGACGGGCTATGCCTACGTAAACTGGGAGACTCAGAAAAAAGCCCGGTTCAGGAACGTAGGGGGGTATATCCCTGTCGACGGAATGTTCAAGTCGGATGACGAATATGTACTCGGTGCGACTGCCACATATTCTGCCATGTATCGGGCGGACTATGAGAGCGGGCAGTATGTAACTCCGGTACCCTTCGGTCCCGCAGGATATCTGGCGATGACAGATCCGGATGGCGATTCGCCGATTGTCCCGGGATTCACCAATTACCTGGTCGGGATGGTGTTCGGCGCTGCGACCCACATGTTCTCACCCTTTACTCCTACGTATCACTACGTCGCTGGAACGTTCGACCCTGCCACCGGTATGCCGGACGGATTCCAGTTCAGTACGGATCAGAAATGGTTCGAGTTTCTCGTGTCCGCTGCTCCGTATGAGGCGATGCTGTTCCAGATTGATTATCTTGAGACTATCGCCGGTTTAGATGATGTGCCGTGGGACGATTATCTCGGCGATGTGACAATCCCGATATTCAACGTCGGAGCGGCGGGAGGACTGGGATACTACAGTGAGTACACTCTATCGCTTCTAGGAAGTTCCGATGTGACAAGCCTTGTTGTCGCGCTGTATCCGCCTGAGTCCGGGATAGTCGACTTCGGTCATATCGATATCTTTATCGCGGACAATGCCCAGGATCTTATCTGGATGCCGATCCTCGACTGGGTAAATGACCATTCGTGCAGGCGGAGAAAGGGGCATCATTCCTGGAAGAAGGATTGATCGACAAGTAACATGATGCTTCGTGGAACCATGTCAACCGCGCAAGCATATAAAAAGCCCTCTCCGGGATTCCCGGAGAGGGCTTTGCTTTCTGGACATGTCGTGCTGTTTACTGGTGCATCTTCTTGATGGCTCCCCAGCTTTCTTCCTCCGTGCCGACTACGCCGCAACCGGCATAGTTCTTTGATCCCATGACTCCGCATGAGCCGGTAAAGGCGGGGGAATTCGAGTCCAGTGTCCAGGGATCGGACGGATTGTAATCCGCGCAGAACATCGGGTCGATGTTCACATTATTGTTTACTCCGAAGTATCCCGTGATCGGGCTGTTCCAGTCTCCGCCCGCGTTTCCGAAGAAGTCACAACAGGCTATCGTATATATCTGTGACGAACCGTCGTATGCCGCACCCACCGTGCTGAAGGCGATGATCGTATGGTCGATGCCGATGTATCCGGCGCTGTAGTTATAGATGCCTCCGCCACCGGATCCGGCGCTGTTTGCAGCGAGTGTGCTGTTGAACACGTAAGTTCCCGGGGTACTGTTGTAGATACCACCGGCAAAGTTATCCGCCGCGTTCTCGATGAGCAGGCATTCTGTGATAATGACAGTGGAGGTCGGGTTCAGGCTGAGCCCGGCGCCCGTCTCGGCAGTATTTCCCATGAATTCACAGCGCCTGACCGTCAGGGTCGACCCCTCGCAGTAGATGCCCCCGCCGTACCGGCCGTAGTTGGCTGCCAGGAGGCAATCCTCTACTGTGCAGGCAGTGTTGTTGTAGACGTATATTCCACCGCCATGGCCCGAGGCGGTGTTCATCTCGAACGCACAGTTCTTTATATCAAGCCAGGAGATGCTTGCGTATATTCCGCCTCCCTGTGCCGCGGACCCGTTCCTGAACGTGATTCCCCTGACGACCGACAGTGCGGCAGATGTGCCGGTGAAGCTGAATCCCTGTGACCCACCGAGTTCGAGAATACACGATTCGTAATTATCGCTCTCGGACAGGAAATTCAGATTCATCCCGGATATTGAGATGTTGCTGTTGCCTGCTCCGGTAAATGTACCGGAGGAGAGCAGGATCGTATCCCCTGCGGCGGCGGACATTGCAGCGGTCTGGATCGTCGGCTGGTCACCTGAACCGTCCGGGCGCACCAGTATCGTCGCACCGGACAAGGGTGCCGAGAGCAGGGCGAGAATCATTGTTGAGAACAGCAGGTTGCGCATCGTTCCTCCCTTTGCGAACGTATATTTTTAATGATGAGTCATTATACAACAGAAAGGGGCCGGTATTCAAGGTGATAGGGGGTTCTGTGGCTTGTAACGGTTATCAAAAAGCCCCCTCCGGGAATCCCGGAGGGGGCTTTCATCCGCGGGTCTTGCCGCCGCTGCTCAACCGGCGGCCCCGTTCTTCGCTCAGCGATCCTGCTGCTTCGCTTTCCTGAAAACGGCCACCAGGCGGGTGGGGCCTGCAAGCCCTGTCCGCCCGGCAGCCATAATAGTCTATCTATCAGTTCTTGTCGGGATCCGCAGGCTTCTTCCATATCTGCTTCGGCGGATCCTCGGCGATCTTGTCCATCAGGTACTCGATCGTCTTCTCGAGCTGCGGGTCCTTTCCGCTTACGACCTCGTCGGGCATGTTCTCGACTTCGATGTCGGGAGCGACGCCGAATCCTTCCACTGCCCAGGTGCCGTCGGGATCCATGAATCCCACGGTCGGAACCGTGAGATACCCGCCGTCGACCAGTGGAGTATTACGGTTCATTCCGACAAGCCCGCCCCAAGTACGCTTTCCTACCAGGGGACCGAGGCCCGCCTGACGGAACATATACGGGAAGGCGTCTCCGCCGGAGCCTGCATACTCATTTATCACGCATGCGAGGTGACCGGTAGGTCCGCTCATCGGGAACCTGCGAACGATTCCGTAGCGCGAGCCCCAGAGGCTCTTGAGTTCCCTGCCAAGCCTGTCGACGAAGAGTGAGGGCATCCAGCCGCCGCTGTTGTAGCGCACGTCGATCACGATGCCGTCCATGTTGGCCTGCGGGTAGAACTGGCGCCCGAACTCGTAGAGACCGGTTATGGCTGTGCTCGGTACGTGGACGTATCCGATTCTGCCGTCTGACATCTCCAGGCATTTCTGCCTGTTGCCCTCGACCCAGTCCTCGTAACGGAGGCCTATGTCGCTGCCGACCGGAACCACTGTGTATTCCTTCGCGTCCTTGCCGTCCGCTTCTTTGCTCACCTTGATGACGGTCTGGTGACCGGTCGTATTGGCCAGCAGGTCAAACGGGTTGGTCGGGTACTTCAGCTCCTGACCGTTTATCGCGATGAGGAAGTCGCCTTCGCTTACATCGAGGCCGGGCTGGTTGAGCGGGGCTACGAACAGGGGCTCCCAGTTGCGGCCCTTGTATATCTTCGAGATCTGGTAGCGTCCGTTCTTGCCTACCTCGAAATCACAGCCGAGCTTGCCGTTCGACACTCTCGGTGATCTCGGATAGTAGTCGCCTCCACCTACGTACGAGTGGCCGATGTTCATCTCGGCGATCATCTCACCGATGATGTAATTCAGGTCGTCCCTGGTGGTGAGATAGGGGAGAAGCTCTTCGTAGCGCTTCTTGATCTTCTTCCAGTCCAAGCCATGCATGTTCTCTACATAGAAGAAGTCGCGCTCGAATCTCCATGCCTCGACGAACATCTGTTTCCACTCTTCCATCGGGTCGAGCTTCATCCTGAGGTTCGAGGTATTTATCTTGTCGTCGCCGACTTTCTTGTCGGGAGCGATGTCGATGATGCCGTACTGGCCGCTGGCCGAGTAGATCAGCTTCTTGCCGTCAGCTGATACATCGTAGCCGTTGATCCCCGACATGACGGTCTTCGACTCGCGCTTCTTGAGGTCGAAGTATTTTACAGTACTGGAGAACTGCCCGTTGGGCGGTCCATAGGTCATCGAGGGCTGGCTGAATGTCGCGTAGAGGAGCTTGTCTTCAAGGCCCACGAGGCCGGCGATGTTGCCTGAACCGACGGGGAGGACCACGAGCCTGCCCTCGAGTCCGTCAAGATCGATTTCCCAGGCCTTTTCTTCCTCGGCTTCTTCCTTGTCTCCGTCCTTCTTTTTCTCATCCTCGCCGTCTTTCTTGTCGGCCTTCTCTTCCTTCTTCTCCTCGCCGTTCTCCTTCTTCTTCTCGTCCCCCTTTACCTCGATCTCATCACTCTCGGGAGCGAGAGGGGAGGGAGTGTCGGCCTTGAGGGTTACAGCGCAGATGACAGAGGGTGATTCATAACCGATGTCGAACTCGAAGTTGTTGAACGTCCAGTTGATCGCGCGGTCGGAGATGAAATAGAGGTACTTTCCGCCCGGATCGAATACCGGGTTGTAGTCGTTGTGCATGTCGTCGGTGACCTTGTGCGACACGCCCTCATCGATGTTGTAGAGGTATATCGATGAGAACCCGACCGTATTGTTCTTCGTATAAGCGACCCACCTGGAGTCGCCGGCCCATGAGTAGCTGCTGATGTCGAACAGCGGATCCTCGTCGATCACGACGATCTTTTTCGCGTCGATATCCACGTAGTAGAGCTGGTAACTCTCGTCGTGGAAGAGGAGCTTCTTGCTGTCAGGGGACCAGTGGATGAGCCAGGGGTAGTTGCCGAGACCCTTCGTGATCTGGGTCTCCTCACCTGTCCCGTCCGATTTGATCGTGTAGATCTCGTACTCACCTGATTTATCAGAGAGGTAAGCAACCAACTTTCCGTCCGGTGAATACGCGGGGCTGCGTTCGCGAATACCGGATGTGTTAGTAAGGTTGCGTACCTCCCCCTTCTCGGCAGGGACGGTAAAGATCTCGCCCCGGGCGCCGAAGATAGCTCTCTTGCCTGTACTGGAGACATTGTAATACCTGATGTTGCGGGAGGCGTTGACATAACGCGTCCTGCGCCAGGAATGGTCACTCGGTACCGTTACTTTTATCCTGTTTGATTTTTCAGTATTCAGATCGAGGACGTAGAGATACCCGCCGTTCTCGTAGACGATCGAGTCGACGCCGAGGCTGGGGAACTTTACGTCGTATTCCTTGTGATTGGTGATCTTGCTGATCTCGCGGGACGCGAGGTCGAGCGAGTAGATGTTCATCGTGTGTTCACGGTCTGATATAAAATAGATCTTGTCGCCGTGCCACATCGGGAAGGCGTCGGTGCCTTCATACTCGGTCAGTTTCGCGGCCTCGTTCTTGACGAAGTCGTAGAGCCAGATGTCCTGGGCCATTCCGCCCTTGTACCGCTTCCATGTGCGGAACTCGCGTGAGAGCCTGTTGTAGGCGATCTTCGTTCCATCGGCTGAATACGAGGTGAGCTCACCCTCGAAGAGGGGAAGCGCTTCGGGATATCCGCCCCCGGTGCCGATCGTGAAGAGTTTCCTATAACGCGGGCCGGGATTGGTCTTCGACTCGCGGATCGAACGGAAGAGTATCTTGTCGCCTTTCGGGTGCCAGTCGACCACGACGTCGCCGGACGAATGGTACGTCAGGCGCTTCGGGATCCCGCCAGTCGCGGGCATCGTGTATATGTCCTGATTCCCGTCGTACATCCCGGTAAATGCGAGCGTTTCTCCGTCGGGGGAGAATTTCGCGAACCCCTCGCCTCCGGTGTGTGTAGTAAGACGCGTCGCTGTTCCGCCTGTTGATGGAACTGTCCAGATGTCTCCAGCGTAGGTGAAGACGATGAGTTCCCCGTGGATGTCAGGGAATCGCATGAGACGGCTTTCCTCGGTCGCGGCGTACACGTCTGCCGCCGTCAAAAGGACCGCCACCAGTACCAGGGCCAGTAATCCTCGCTTACCCATTAGGATCTCCTTTCAGGGGTAAAGAGAAAAGGGTGACTAAATAAATATCTCAATTACAGTAACCTGTTTTGTGATAGGACATTAAGGCAGGTCAACCCCGCAGGCCGCCCCGCTCCGTTACGTATTCTTGCTTATGCCGATATCTATAGTACTAGTACGGGGATAAATAGTTTCAAGTTTTTACGGTATAGTGAAATAGATGAGGGGAGTTACTTCCTGGCTTCCCTGCAGATTCCGTTACGGCATTCGACGATGGGAGGAGTCGGGACGCTGCAGTCGGACGAGTACCCGTATTTGAAGTTCATGTAGTTTTCGAATGCGGCATGTACATTGACGAGGATCTGGAGATACACCTCATTTACATTCCCGGTGGAATAGATGAGGTATCCCCATGGTCCCCCGCAGGGTTTGGCGCCGAATCCGATATACCGGCAGTCGCCTGCCTCGCAGTAAGGCGTACCGATATACTCGACGATCTCGTTGAACAGCGCATCGAGTTTTCCCCGGTCTGAAGCTTCGTCTAATTCGTCGTCCCAGGGATATCCTTCTCGTGGGGCACAGCTTGTCCAGCACCCTTCCTGCGTCAGATCCACGGTTATCTCGAGCTGTTTCTGGTCCGGGGGAAGGTAGGGCTCGACGAACCTGATCGTATAGGTTCCAGGTTCGAGATTGCTGACAGAATAAGTGACATCGTACAGGCATACGCAGTCGCAGAGGCCTCCCGGCGGATATTCCCTGCCCGTGATCGTGATCAGGCCCTCATCGAATTCGAAATCACCATCGAGCGCATCGACACAGCAGTTGTATGCTGTGTTGATATGGAAGATGCGGATAGCGTTCTCGGCGGGTAGTGTGTATACGATGACGCACGCCGAGTCTGCGCTGAACGGCCCCGGGAAATCAGCCGTTCCTGCCAGGTCCTTGCACCCGCTGTAGTCGTCAATAGTACCTACAGGATCCACGCCGGGCTGTTCTGATCCCCACGGATAGATCCCATGGTGCAGGCAGAGCGAGCCCTCCGGTTCTTCATCCAGATCTACCGTTACCGCAAGCGGCTCAACGTCAGGGGGGGCGTACTGTTCTATAATGGTTATCGTTACTACGCCGCCTGTAATGCCCGATATCTCATAGTAGAGATCATATAGGCAGAGGCAGTGGCACATCGGAGCGTCATCACCTTCGGTCTCCTCGATGGTGATGTTATTGCCATTTATGTCTACAAGACCGACGATTGTTCCAGGACAGCAGTTAAGCGCGGCGTTTACATGCGTGATCCTCAGCATGTCGGAACCGACCCAGTCCCATGTAACACAGTCGAGATTTGCCATCGATCCCGCGCCGATACCGTAAAGGTTCTCTTTACATTCGGTAGCATGGACCAGTGTCCCCGATATACTCGAGGGAACATTGTCGACCGGCGGAGTGATCTCGTCGCTGCAGCCATGAACGAGGAAAGCAGCGGCCAGGATTATTATAAGAAGTGAGGCAGACCGGACCGTGTAATTTCTTGCGTGAAACATTTCTACCATCCCCTGAGCCCGTAAAGGCGTGTAACCATGGTGAGGTCCTTATATAATGATAGCCGAGGTTTATCCTGGTGTCAACCATCTCGGCCGGTTGTATAACACATTGAACGAGTCAGACCGTTCCGCTAAAGTAATCACTGGTCGAATCACAAGGTGGTAAAGATGAAAAAAAGAACGAAAAGACTGTTAATCACATTGTGTGTGATAACAGGCGTGATTATCGCGGTGAGTATCATCCTTCGGGTAGTAATGACGAAGGAGCGCCTTACGGCGATGGTCGTTCCGAGGATAGAGGCCCGGGCAGGCGCCGAGATCGAGTTCACCGATATAGGCATCAGGTTCCCGTTCGGGTTCGGAGTAAGGATCGACGGGCTGAAGGTATCCAAGGTAATGCCGGAAGGCGGCAGGGTCGACCTGGTGGCGGTCAAATTCAACGTAGACGTTTCATTGATGAGTCTCATAAAGCGTAAACCGGAGGTCAAGAGCGTCACACTGGGCGGTGCTGTCCTGAATCTCGCGGATGTGCTGCCGGGGACGAATGTAGCGGTCGAGGATCTCGGCGCACGGCTCTCGATGACACCGTCCGATTCGATATTCATACTTGATCCGAAGGTATCGGCGGGAAAGATAACGATCACGACCCTCGAGACCGGCGAAGAGATCGAATTGCCCCCGCTGGATTTCAGCTGCAGGGTCGAGGCTCCGGCAGACCTGAACCGAGCCGCAGTGAAGGACGGTAAGCTCGTGATAGCGGATCTTGCCGCCGTCCAGTTCGAGGGCGATGTCGTCGATCTGCGCGGCAACCGTGAATTCACGATGAGCGTTAAAACGTCCGGCCTTGACGCGAAGCAGCTTGTCGGTCTCCTGGAAGAGAAGGGCCTCCTGAAGCTCCCCGAGGAGCAGCCTGGATTCACAGTCGAAAGCGGGACGGTCGGCATCGAGGCGAGAGCAGCCGGCATGGCTTCCGAGCCTTCCGCGGTCACGGTCAGCGGCAGACTCAATATGGACAAGCTGGTAGTTGATGTGCCGCAGGCGCCGAGGGTCACCGCGGACGGATCGGTAGATTTCACCGATTCGAGGATCTCGTCAAAAAACCTCGCGATCGAGACTGAGAAATCGAGGGCGACGGTTGTTTTCGGGATGGATATCGACAAGGCGGAAAAGAAGCCCGGCTATGTCAGCTTTGATGTTCAGGCCAAGGTCGATCTCGACGAGATGAGTGCGATTGCACCGGTAGATGAAGATTCGGATAAACCGATGGTTATCGATGGTACCCTCAAGGCGGTACTCAAGGGGGGCGCCGAGCCCGTTACACTGAGGAACCTCTTCCCTTCGAAAGATGGCGGCAGGACGCCGGAGAAGATCTCACGGGCGTGGAAAGATCTCGAGCTTGCAGGAACGGTCGATCTTGAGGCTGCCCGGCTGCCGGGAAAGGAAGGCCCCGGAAGTATCTCATCCCTGAAGACGTCAGCATCGATTGACGGAGGAAGCGTAAAAAACATCGTCGCCTCATTCGACATGGACGGGAGGCCGTGGAAGGCCAGTGGAGAGATGAAGGACATTATGCCGGCGCTGGCCGAACTGATGCTCATCGCTGAAAAGGGTGATATGCCCGGGACTTTCGGCCCGGTGCTGGACGGACTGATCAACTCTCCCGATATGACTATAATTGTCGAAGGGAGGGCCTTCGATGCCGCTGCGTTCCAGGAGGCGTCGGAGAAAGAGAAACTGAAGGCCGACAAGAGTTCGGGAGGCGGCGGAGTACCGATGGAAACAGAGGCGGCAAATCCTCTGGTCGAGAATTCCGTGACACTCCTGATGCTGAAGAAGACATTTGTCACGGTGAAGATAGATTCCGTTATTACAAATGGAGCGGTACTGACCTCACTGGAGGCCCAGGGGAGGATAAGCAACGGCGTTCTCAGGGCAAGCCCCGTCAATGTCGAATATGCCGGAGGCAAGGGGAGCGGAAGACTCATCTCTGACATGCGCGATTTTTCGAAGATACACAACGACATAGATATCGATCTGACCGGCGTCGATGCCGGTAAGGCCCTGTCGGGATTTCACAGTGCGGGAGGGCTGGTGAGCGGGACATTCGCCATGAAGCTCGATGGCAGGTTCACATCAGGTCAAGGGATGGACATCCTGAAGAACCTGACTGCCACAGGCCGGGCGACGTCTACGAGCGGGACGGTCGATCTTTCACGGTTCATGGCTCCCCTCAAGGCGACAGGATTGAAGATATCCTCGATCGAAAGGTTCGATTTCCACGAGTGGACGGAAAAGTTTGTGATCGACAAGGGCAGGGTCACAAGCGAGGTATGGAGGATTGCGTCGAGGAACGGGAACTGGGACATCGACGGTTCGTTCGGATTCGACGGTACTCTTGATTACAATGCGGGTCTCGTTATAACGCCTCAGCAGCAGGCACACATGACGGATCTGGCGAAGTACGCCGGTATAATCGACCTGTTCAAGGATGATGATGGAAACATCCTGCTCATGCTCGATATAGGGGGAACGGCCAAAGAGCCGAAGGTGAGGCTAGACCAGTCGAGGGCGAAGGAGAACGCGGGAAAGAAGTTGCTGGACGATGCTAAGGACAAGCTGAAGAGCCTTTTTAAATAAATACAGTCGAATCGCGCATAGAAAAAGCCCCTCGGGATCGGCGACAATGTGCCGCTTCTCCCGAGGGGCAATTTTTCGTAGCTTCGCGACCTTTTAGTCCGTGTAGTTCAGGGCCGCGGCGCGTCCGGTAACCTCGAGAATACTGCGAGTTGCATCGCAGGTCGAGATGATCGGACGTGTGTGGATCGAGCTGGGGCTCGGTCCGACCTTGAACGACAGGTTGTCGAGGTCCTCAAGAAGCAGCAGACCAAAGGTGGCTACATGAGCGTCACCTGAGTAGGAAGCATACCACTCCCTGCTGAACGTAATCGCGACACCGTTGAACGGGTCACCCATCGTCAGCGCTACTGCGTCTGAATAGTTGACATACGAATGTGTGTACTGGGTACCAAGCTGAAGGGGATCACCGTACTGATCCTCAATCGTTACCTGGAACTCGGTTCCATACGCGCAGTCCTGATCTCCACCCTCAAGCATGATGAACACATAGCAGTCGAGAGGTGTGAAAGCCATCGTCTCGCCACCGCACACTGTCGCGTCGCCATCATAGAAGATAGCGATCGAAGGATTGGCAGGGACCTCGACGTCGAGGGTATAAGCGACCCGATCGGTAGCGGGAGTTCCGGCGGCGTCAGTAGCGACGACGCTGAAGTTCCACGTACCCGTATCCTCGAGAAGACCCATGATGCGGCCGTCAGCGGTAAGGGCAACTCCGTCAGGCAGGGTTGAACCAGCAGCAAGGGACCAGGTGTAAGGTGCCGTACCGCCAGAAGCGTCGAGCTGGATGTTGTACGGGGTACACGTGTAACCCATAGTAATCGCAGCGGTGGTGATCCCGAACTCTGTCGGTTCAGGGTTCACCGGTGAATCGTCGTCCGAACAGGCAACCATTAGCCCGGTCAGTGACAATGCCATAAGGACTAGGAAGACTTTCCTCATGATGAGACCTCCTTCTCTTCAAGTGAGTCCATACTGTCCCCTCGACGACCTTTCAGCAACCTGTGTGCCAATCAGCTGAAGCGCGATTTTTGTGATGTTAATGTGTTTGATAATAAGGGATTAGGACTATTTCTAGAAAGGCGCCATGGGGCCTGGTGGTACCCGGTTGATTCTCATAATGCCATACTCGTGCGTGTAGCGTTTCGCCATGTTCTCTGGTTGCACGACGTTGCCGCTACTGGTCTATCGTTGCGTTTTTCAACTCTTTAAATACAACAGAGGGGGAGGAGGAGCCGTCTATTACTGTAAGGCGGCCGGCGCTGAGATACCTGTCCAGAACAGGCTGAACATCGCCGCGGTATATTTCGAGCCTTTTATGTATTGCTTCGTCGTTGTCGTCGGGACGCTGCCCGAGTCTACCGCCGCATGAGTCGCATATCCCCCGGCTTGCCGGTGGACGGAACGCTGTGTGGTAGATCGCGCCGCAGTCAGCACATGTGAGCCGGTTCGATATCCTTTCGACTATGAGGTCGTCGGGTACATCTATAAGCACGCAACTGGCCGGCATGAATCGCTCATCAAGCTTTTCCGCCTGATACACGGTCCGGGGAAATCCGTCGAGGATGAATCCCGCACCGCAACCTTTTCTTTCCATATAACTGAATACGACATCTGTGATCAGTTCCTGCGGGCCGATCTCGCCGCGCAGTACATATTCCTCGATCTGGGCGCCGAAAGGGGTCTTTTCCTTTATTTCGTCGCGCAGTATCGCGCCGCTGGAAAGATTGGGGAGTCCGGTCTCTTCGGACAGCATGGCGGCCTGCGTCCCCTTGCCCGATCCCGGTTTTCCAAGAAGCACTATTCGCAAAACAGGTCCTTTCTCGGTGAATATTCAGTGCGGCTACAGGGTATTATGTACATCTGGAAGCGGTCAATGAGTGATTGCCGGCCCGGTCACCAGGCGGTATAATCGCTCCTGATCCTTAAAATGGCGGCATCTGCCGGGAAAATGTGGAGGTTAGTGACTATGTCATGGATACTTATAATCGCGGTTGTCGCGATCGTCTTCTGGGCGGTCGGCCTGTACAACACGCTTGTCCGGCTGCGCAAGAGGTGCGACAACGGATGGGCACAGATCGACGTTCAACTCAAGCGCAGATACGATCTCATCCCCAACCTCGTGGAGACAGCCAAGGGTTATCTCAAGCATGAGAGGGAAGTACTGGAGAATGTGACCAAGGCGAGGCAGCAGGCGATAGACGCCTCCGGAGTCCAGGACCAGGCCGCAGCGGAGAACTTCCTCTCGCAGACCCTGAAATCCCTGTTCGCGGTCGTCGAGGCCTATCCGGACCTGAAAGCGAGCCAGAACATGCTCGCCGTTCAGGAGGAACTCGTTTCGACTGAGAACAAGATCTCGTTCGCGAGACAGCACTATAATGACACCGTGATGAGGTATAACACGAGGACCGAGGTCTTCCCCTCGAGCATCGTCGCCAACATGTTCGGATTCGAGGAGCGTGAGTTCTTCGAGCTCGAGGACGAAGCTCAGCGTGAGGCGCCCAAGGTCGACTTCTCCTGATAGATATGTACGACCAGATATCGCAGAACAAGCGGAACTCATGGCTGCTCGTGATCGTTATCACGATCTTCCTGGTAGCTCTCGGTTTCTTTATCGGAGAGTACTGGGGGAAGGGATACGGTTACGGGGGGATAGTATTCGCTCTTGTAATAGCCCTCATATCGGGACTGGTCAGCTTCTACGGCGGGGCCGGCATGATACTGGCGATGAGCAGGGCCAAACGTATCGAGAAGAAGGACCATTCCCAGCTCTTCAATGTCATCGATGAACTCGCTATCTCGGCCGGCGTACCG
>RCNF010000267.1_pt1 | contig 35188 bp, 21 predicted proteins | sample 2041311 | NCBI WGS metagenome assembly RCNF01 (sample SAMN09708228, study PRJNA481090) | Marine sediment metagenome, whole genome shotgun sequencing project. | biome: marine sediment; feature: ocean; material: sediment; isolation source: Sewage treatment plant 2 marine sediment (STP2) ...
GGCGATCTTCTTGGGAAGCCGTGCAAAGAGCCGCACGACCTTGGCGGCGATTTCGGGCGACATGGGCGCACCACCGGTGGCGGCTTCCTGAACGTACTCTAGGAGCCGTGCCGGAGGGGTCTTCTTGAGCAGATAACCGCCGGCGCCGTTGCACAGGGCCTCGAAGATCCGGTCCTCGTCTTCGAAGACGGTGAGCATGAGGACCACCGCATCGGGGAATCGCTCGCGAATGAACCCCACGCCTTCGATCCCCGAAAGCCCGGGAAGATGGATGTCGAGGAGGATCACCCGAGGCGGCTGTAGCGGTGCGATCCGAAGCGCTTCTTCCACCGATCCGGCGGCGAAGGCGAGCTCGAAACCCGGCGTGCCTTCCATGAGCATCTGCAGCACACCACGAAAACGCCGGTCGTCTTCGACCAGGGCGACGGCGAGGGTGGTGTCATCAGTCATCTGCTGCCTCCGATACCCATGATGGGTCGTGAAGACCGATCTGTGCAGCGCATGTTCATGCGTCAGTTTTAAACGGCACGTCGAGGTCAATCCGTGTTCCCTCGCCTGGGATCGACGCCACCGAAATGGTGGCTCCCATCTCAGTCGCCCGTCGCTCCATGCTCGGCAGGCCCTGGCCGTCTCGGGCTGAGTCGGTGTCGAATCCGACGCCGTCATCCTCCAAGGTGATGACGAGGCGTGACGCCCGACGGTGGATTCGGAGCGTCAGGTGATCCGGCCGGCCATGGCGGCAGGCGTTTCGAATCGCCTCCTTGAGGATCAGAAAGAGATGGCGGCGGGTTTCCGAGGCCATGGGGACGCCATCGAGGGGATCGGCCTCGAGTTCGAAGGTGGCGCCGAATCCCTCGGCCACTTCACTGGCCTGCCGGCGCAACCTGGCGATGAGGGCGGCAACCGTGTCGTGCCGCGGATTCAGAGCCCACGCCATGTCGGAGGTGGCATCAACGAGATCGCGGGCGGTGCCGCCGATCTCCTTGAGCGTGTCGCTCGTGGTCGTATTGTCGGCGCTGCGGCCGGCGACATCGGCCAGGATGGCCACCCGGGCCAGCGAGAGACCCATTTCGTCGTGCAGATCGGCGGCGATGCGGCTGCGAACCTGGTGCAATTCCTTGAGTCGCCGGATCCGAAGCCGCTGGACGATCCATCCGGCGATGGCGACGACGGCCACGATGGAGGCGAGGAACCACCAACGTCGCCACAGCGGAGTGGCGATACCGAGATCGACGACGGCAGCGGGCCCCACCGAACCATCCGGCAGTCGGGCGCGTATCGAAATGCTGCGTTTACCCGGCGCCAGACCCGCCAGGCGGACAAAGCGATTGCCCTGGGTGGATGTCCAGATCTGTGTGTCGGAGTCGATGGAGAACTCAAACTCCAACCGGGAACCGGGGGTCAGATCCACCGCGGCGAACCCGATGTCGACAACCTCGGTGCGAGAGGGCAGCGCGATCCGGGAGATGGCGGCCAAACCGCGGAGCGGTACCGCCAGGTCTGCGCCATCGATGGTGACCCGGTCGATGAAGACTGCGGGGGCTTCGCGTGGGGTCTCCACCGCCGGGCGGTACCTGCTGACCCCGCCGTCGGTGGCAAACCACAGATCACCTTCGGGTCCGGTGATGGCGTCAAGGACGAGATTGTTGACCAGTCCGGTCGAGGTGTCGAAGTGGTCGATCCTCCCGGTCTCGGGATCGAGACGATCGACCCCCTTGAGCGAGCCGGCATAGATCCGTCCAAAACGGTCCTCTGCGAGACTGAAGACGGCTTCGCTGGTGAGGCCGTCGCCCGATGCCCACCGATGCCAGACGGGATGGTCGGCCGTCGGGTCATCGGTCACTGCGAGCCCGTCGGCGTTGGCGCCGACCCACAGTCGACCCCGGTGGTCATAGAGGAGGCAGTTCACCATTCCTCGGGGCACACCGTCGTTGTGATCGAAGAGTTCGAACGAGCCGTCACGCCAACGCGCCAATCCGCCGTTGTAGAACCCGATCCAAACAACTCCGGTGCCGTTGTCTGCAAAGGCGGTTCCGGCTTCGTATGGGATGCCGTCATCGGCATCGTAGGGATGAAGGGTGTCGGTGGCGCGCTCCCATCGGAGGAGCCGCGTGTCGCCGAGCACACCCATCCAGATGTCGCCCCGCGAGTCTTCGAAAATCCGGTAGATCTCGTCGTCGGGAAGGAGCCTCTTTTCATGCCTGGAATCCGGCAGGTCTTGGAGGTCAGCCAGGCGTGGAAACGAAAAGAGGCCTCTTGGGGTCGGTACCCAGAGCCGGCCGTCCCGATCGAAGAAGCTGACCTGATTGAGGCCCCAGCCATGCCCAAGGACATCTTCCGGCAGGGGGATCTCAATGGGCACGAAACGATCTCCGTCCCGGAGATGGATTGTGCCTTCCGGTGGCAGGCCGACCACGATGATCTCCCCGTCGGGACCCGTGGTGACCGAGGAGGTTTGCCGTTCGACCAGGCCCTCATCCTCGGTGTAGGAAGTGAAGCCGGTTGAGTTGATCCGCATGAGACCGTGGCTCTGGGTTCCGATCCAGGCGTTCCCGGCGTCATCCGCCAGCACGGCTGTCAGATGATCCGAGACCAGGCCGGTACGGCGGCCGTGAAACACGATCGTGTCATCGCCGAAGACCCCGGCGCCCCAGTGACTCACCACCCAGACATCTCCGTTGGGACCCGAGTCAATCCCGAATACGATGCCGGGACCCGACGGATGACCTAAATTCCAGCGGCTGGCGCTGCCCGGTTCCTCGGAAAGGGCGGTGGACGATCGAAGATCGAGTCGGCGGGTTCCGAGGTGGCCGATCCCGATCAGGGAATCGGCAGCCTCCGGTTTGAAGACGAGGACATCATCTCGCCCGACCCACAATCGGCCTTTCCAGTCCATGTGCAGGGCGAAACACCTTTGCAGCCAGCGATCGCCGGTGAACGAATAGTGAATCAGGACGCCGTCGGAGAGGAGGCGGTGGAGACCCAGGGTGGAGCCGAGCCACAGCGACCCGTCGTGGTCGATCACGATGGCGCCTATGGACCAGCCCCCAGGGGGTGGCCACTCGATCCCGGTTTCCACCTCCCGGAAGCTCGTATTGGTCCCGGTTGATCGGTAGAGCCTTCCCCGGGAGGAGGCCCACAGGGTTCCCGATCCATCCTCGGCCATGGCGACGACACCCTTGGGTGTATCCTCGATGAGTTCAAACACCCGGCCTTCGGCGTCCGGTTCGTCCCTCATCTTCGCCAGGCCGGCACCGGTGCCGAACAACAGGGTGCCGTCGATCGTTTCGTGGATGGCATGGATGCCTACGCTCGGCAGACCGTCGCTGGTGTCGAACGAGCGAAAGTTCACACCGTCGAAACGGGACAGTCCGGTCCGGGTGCCGATCCAGAGAAAGCCCTGCCGATCCTGAACGATGGCCGTGACCTGATCGCCGGCGAGGCCATCGGCCACGGTGTAGGTGTGAACCGCCAATCGCTCGGCCGCGAGCCGGTGGGACGGCAAACAGACAGCGGTCAGAATCCACAATGCCAAGCAGGCGCGTTTCGCAGTCACAGTCCCTATTCTCGGACGGATCGGGCGGCGCGTCGAGGGGCCGGGACTATCGCGACCGGTTTCGCCCGAGCCAAAGGCGCCACCAGGGAGGCGCATCGAGCCGGAGTCGGCCGGCTGAATCGTCCACTCCCACCAGGCGGGTACGTTCCAGGGGTGATCGATTGGGAGTGTGTAAGGCCATCACCAATTGGTGATCGAGATCGCGGAAGAGCATGGCGTGGCCGCCATCACCTTGCCGCAGGGGTCGCCGTTCGTGCCGCCACGGGCCCAGGAGCGCGCCGGTTGGCGAACTGGCGACCCCGATCGCATAGCCGCGACGCGAGAAGCTCGACCACAGCATAAGTAGTTCACCATCCGGGGAGCGGTGGAGGAAAGGACCGTCGGTGACGAAATGGTGCTTCTCCTGGACCGGGCGAACCCAGGGCGCTGAAGATGCACGAAAGAGTTCCACCGGATCGCCCGCTGCGTCGGCGAGGATGGGCGTCATGGGCATGGCACAGATTCGGCCATCGTCGATCTGCAGCCATTCGTGGCAGAAGACCAGCCACGGGGCGCCATCGCCGTCGACAAAGAGAGTCCCGTCGAGGCACTCCCACCCGGGAGGGGTCACAGGGCCGTGACTCAGCGCGAGGAATGGTCCCTGCGGGCGATCGGCGACCAGGGTCTGGACACCACGGCCGGTGCGGGTGCTGCGGAAGCTGGCGATCATCACCAACCGGCCTGCGTGTCGATGGACCTCCGGGGCCCAGAAGTTGCAGTCAGCCCAGAATCCAGGTGGTGGACAAAAGACGGATAGTGGGCCATGCCAGCTCTTGAGATCCCGGCTCCACCACGCGTCGAACCCGATCCCGGGGCCTTGCCACGGGTCAGGATCGGTGGTGCCGTAGAGCCAGTAGCGCTCATCATCCGTATCAACGAGCACAAACGGATCGCGGATGCGAATCTCGTTCAGGGGTCGGCCCTCGGCCCGGTTGGTGCTCTCTTCGATCGTCACTTCGGAAGTCTACGCGGTTCCGGTCTGGGGTATAAACGGTGGCGATGGAATCCTGTCACACACGAATTGCGGCCGCGGCCCTGTTTGCGCTGGCCGTCACCATCGCTTCCCCTGCGATGGACAACGGGTTCTCGCTCGACGACTACAACTGGCTTGCCGAGGTCAGCTTCCGCTCCTCGACCCCGGCCTTCCTCTTCGCACCGGAATCGGGCCAGTTACTCAACCCGGGCGCCCGAACGTTGTGGCTCGGGGGCTTTGCGGGTTTCGGCCTCGAGGCGTGGGCCTACCACACGCTCCTGCTCCTGCTCCACGGAACGGTCGTGCTGCTCGTCTGGAGGGTGGCCAGCGAGATCAACGATCCCGCCATCGGCCTTCTGGCCGCGACGCTCTTTTGCGCCCAGACCGCCGGTGCCGAGGCGATCTTCTGGTTTGCGGCCTCGGCCCACGTTCTGGTATCCGCGCTGGTGCTTGGCGGCAGCCTCGGGATTATCCGCTACCTGAAGACCGGATCACTCACTGCAGTCGCCGGCGGGCTGATCGTCTTCACCTCGGCTCTGCTCACCAAGGGCACGGCCTTAGCGGTGTTGCCGGTCGCCGGCGCGTGGAGTGTGTCCTCCGGGTCGATTCTGCGCCGTCGCCGGACTGTGGTCGTGCTCGGCCTCGGAGTGGTGGCGGTGGTTGTCATCGCGCTCAACCTGGCCCTTTCGACAGGCGGGTCCTATCTGGTCGAGCGGGGTCTTTATGGGTTCGGCGCGCACGTGGTGTCCAACGCCGTCGTCAGCGTTGGGACCGTGGTCTTGCCGTGGAACGGTATCGCCGTCGAGCTCGGTCTCTCGCGCGTACTGGCTGACGCCCGAGTCGTCGTCGGCATCGCCGGTCTTATGGCCGCCCTCGGAATTCTCATCGCGGGTTCCTCTCGTCTGCGGTGGTGGATTGCCCTTGGCCTTTTGTCGTTGGCGCCGACCCTGCCCTTCACCATGGACCCGACCTCTCGCTATGTCTATTTGCCCTCGGCGGCGGCGAGCGTGGTCGCCGCCGTTCTCTTGGGCCATGTCGTCAAACGGCGAGGATTGCGGCTCGCTCTCGTCGCCACTCTGTGCCTCGTCGGTCTCATGGACATGCGGCTGCGTGACAACCATTTCGAGTATCGCGAACGGCTGATGCACGACATGGTCGACGGGATCGTAGGCGCGATGCCGGCACCGCCGGCCGACGGAGTGGTCCATGTTTCGGGATTGCCCCGCCTCGGTGTCGACCCGGGCATCCACCTCGAAGCCGCTCTTCAGCTGGAATGGAATGACCCCTCCATTCGCCTCGTGCTGGTGTCCGAGGATCAGACCGGGGATCCGGGAGTTCTTTACTGGCGTGACGGCCGAATCACTGCAGATACCACGGAATCACCCAGCGCAGATTGAAGCAGTTGACCGTGATCAGGGCGAGGGCGGTCGCGCCCGCGACCCACGCCGTCCGACGTTCCGTTATCGAGCCCAGACCGATGGCGAAGAGGACCGAGCTCGCCATGGAGACGAGAAAGAGATAGCGTCCCTGCGGCTGCCAGTCGGCGAGAGAGTAGAGGGCCACCGCCGTCGTTGTGAGGGCGAGGGCGCATGAGCTCCAGGCGATCCACCTTCGAGCCTCATTGCGATCCGGTCCCGGGCTTCGCCAGCGGATGATGAGACCCAGGAAGACAGCCGCCGACAGCCCGAGGTAAACGAGAGTTGCTCGTTGGTCCGGAGTGATCTCCATCCATCCGAAAGTACCCCACCAGCTGGCAAACAACCGCGCCGAGAAGACGCCGATTCCATGCTCCCCGGAGAGAGTCAGGTGTGGCCGTAGAACCCCCAGTTCGGCGGCTGTCTCTGTATCGGAACCAAAAGCCCCGACGGAAAGCGCGAAGGGATCCTCCGGCCCGTAGGAAAGAACGTTGTGACCGATCCAGGGCAGCACGACCGCCATCGCGACTGCCGAGGCGACGACGCCGGACCTGATGATTGCACGCAATGGGGGATGTTCGTCATCGAGCCACAGCCAGATTAGGTAGAGGGGGAGAGCCAGCAGGACGGGAATCTGAGTCAGGGTGCCGACCCCGACGATGGCGCCGACCACCGCTGGGCGGCAGCGTGCGGCCAGTGCCACCGTGTACACTCCGAAGATCAACTCGGAGAGGACCCCATTGCCAATGGAGACCGCCATAAAGCACCGCATCGGTGACAACGCCAGCAGTACCGTTGCCAGGAGAGCGAGCCACTGGTCCTCCCATCCACGAGCTCGAGCCAACGCCAACGGCAGACAGACGACCAGGCATGACAATGCCAGGTTGACCGATTTGGTGACATCGGGGCTCGGAACGAGCCGCCAGACAGCCGCGGCAAGCAGGTAGTAGATGGGGGGTTGGTGGTGCTCGTAGGTGAGGGTCTCAATCGCCGGGTCGTCGTAGGCGACCCCGACGAAGTGGCTTTTCTTGAGAGCCTCCAACCGTGCCGGTGCCCAGGCGCCGGGCGCCATCGTCGGAACAAGGTCGCCGGTGGCCACGGCCCGAACGTGGTTGAGGTGGGCCGGTTCATCGGGCCAATTGAAAAGCGGCAGCGCCGCCCGATAGCCGAGCGCCAGGGCGATGTGCAGCGCCAGCAACAGCGGCAGCCAGATGACCGGTCGAACCTTCATGGTGACAAGTCTACCGCCGGCGCTGCCGGTTGCACTCGAATGCGAGTGGAGGCCGGGGGGCGATCCGCGTGCGGTCGATGACCGCGGCGATCATCCCATCGGTCGGTCCCGTCGAGCGGCTCGAGGGCTGTATCGCCGCGATCTCCGCTCAGACGGCGCCCTTTTCGCGGGTGCTCATCGTCAGCGATGGCGCGCCCGCCGTTCTCGAAGCCGGGTTCATAGGTGTTGGCACCTGCGAGGTGCTTCGACTGCAGCGCCGGCACGGCTTTGCCGGTGCGGTCAACGCGGGTATCCGCAAGGTCCTCGAGGATCCGGGCGTCACCGCGGTGGCCCTCATCAACGACGATGTACGCCTGGACCAGGGCTGGCACGAGGCGGTGTCCACGGTCTTGGATTCGCATGAGGAGATGGGCGTCTGCGCCACCGTGGTGCTGCAGTCGCGCGATCCCGAACGGCTCGACTCGGCGGGAATCGAATGGCGCTCCGGCGCCATGGCCGACAACCGTGGGCACGGCGACTCGCCACCGTCGGTGGTGGCTCCGCCGGAGGAGGTCTGGGGCGCCACGGCAGCGGCCGCAGTCTACCGGCGGTCGCTCTTTGACCGCGTCGGACTCTTCGACGAGTCCTTCACCGCGTACCAGGAAGATGTCGAGCTGGCGTTGCGCGCCAGGCTCCACGGGCTCGGTTGTGTCCTCGCGCCGGCAGCTCGCTCCGAGCACGATGGTTTCGGGAGCAATCTGCCCTTTCCGGGGGGCGGTACCTGGGCCGATTTCTACAATGCGCGAAATCGGATCACCTTGCTGATCACAACCTTTCCCACCAGGAGCTGGCGTAGGGAGTGGCGTCGGATCGTCGTTCGTCACCTGCAGGCCGTGGGGCGCGCTCCGGGTGAGGGACGGATGGCGGCCGTGTGGCTCGGTGCAGCCCACGCCCTGTGGAAGATCCCATGGAGTCTCCGCCGTCGCCGATGGATCATGCGTGCGGCTAGGATTGCGGGTTAAGATATTGCCTGCGAACAGTCAATGAGCACAACGGACAGTTTCAACCAATTGACGATTGGGATTCCGACCTGGGATGCCGGTGATCTCCTGCCGGGATTGCTGCGCTCGGTCCCGGTCGGAGCGGATGTGGTGGTGGTCGACGGCGGCAGCCGCGACCGCACTGTGAAGTTGGCGAGGGAGGCGGGAGCCCGGGTCATTTTGCAGGACCTCGACGAAATCCGGCGCCACGGCGGCAACTTCGATCTCGCCCGCAATCAGGTAGCCCTGGTCGCATCGAGGCCGTGGTTGCTCTTCCTCGATGCTGACGAACGGCTCACGCCCGATCTTTGCCGGGAGCTCGAACAGGTGCTTGATTCACCGCACGATAAAGTGGCGTTTGACATCCCGCGGGTCAATTTATATTGGGGCCGACCGGTGCGGGCGCTCGGGGAAGATCTCCAACGACGACTTGTCCGGCGAGGTCGTGGAAAATACGGGGGCGTCGCGCTCCACCGTCAGATGGAGGTCGATGGTCCGATCGGTCGACTTCGGCATCCCATCGTTCATTTCAACATACGCAGCTGGCAGGACGTTGTCGACAGGTTTCGACGGCGGGTGGAGATCGAGGCTGTTGCCCACCACGAGCGGCCGTCGAGGCTCGATCTTCTGACCGGTCCATGGAATCTTTTCCGGTTCTACTATCTCAAGAACCAGGCGAGACGCGACGGTGCGCGAGGTCTTGCGGTGAGCCTGATCTACGCCGCCCACCACGGGGCGGTGCTGTGGCGTCGTCGACGGGTTGATCGTGCGTGACGTTTCAGTTGTGTTGGTGAACTACCGCTGCGAGTTGCACACACTTGAGTGCATCGATCATCTGCGACGGAAACTCAGCTCGCAGCCGGGTGCCATTGTGGTCGTCGACAACAGCCCGTCACGCAGGTTGCAGCACGAGTTGGCGGCTCAACACCACGAGGTGGACTACCTGGCGCTGCCGGACAATCTGGGCTTTGCGGCGGCCGCCAACCGGGGAATGAAGATGACGCGAACCCCGTTGGTGGTGCTGCTCAACCCGGATGCCCGACCGGCGCCGGGCTGCCTCGAAGGTCTTGCCGATCGGTTGCGCAAGGAGGAGAGGGTCGGCGCTGCAGGACCGGTCCTCCTGCCCTTCGATGACAAGTTGCCTCTGCAACCTTCGGCGACGGCGGTGGACCCGAGCGTCATGAGCGCACTCGTCGAGTACACCATCGCCCACCGGGTGATCGGTCGTGACTGGCTCGCTCGACACTATTTCGTGTCCCCATCGATCGCACCCGGCGCGGAGGTGGTTGACTGCGCCATGGTCCAGGGCGCCTGTTTGGTTCTGCGTCGGGAGGCTGTCGACGCCATTGGTGGGTTTGACGCCGAGAACTTCTTCTTCTACTGGGAGGAGACCGATCTCGAGAGGCGACTCCGCCGGACGGGATGGCGGGTCCTTTATTGCCGCGATCTTCACTGCCGTCATCTCGGTGGTGCGAGCCTCGGTCCCGGTCGGAGCCAGCATGAGGGTTATTTCTGGCGCGGTTTTTTTGCCTACCACCGCAAACACGGCGGGATCCGGCGCGAGCTTGTGCTGCGGCTGTTGCTGGTTCCGGGCATAGCCGCCGAGCTCGGCGTCCTGTGGTTTCTTCGCCTCGTCCGTCGGGATGCCGATGACCGGCTCCGGGATGACTTCCGGGTTGCGCGCAGCCGACTGTGGAATCAGTTTCAGCGCCGCCGGTCGTGGGAGCAGGGGTGAAGTCCCTCGAGCACGCGCTGGTGCGGAACGCGGTCTTTGGCGGCGGTGGCCGCCTTCTGACCCTGGCCGTGGGTCTGCTGATGACGCCATACCTGCTCAGTCGTCTGGGCGTCGATCGGTTTGCTGTGTGGGCGCTTGTGGCTGTGGTCACGGGTCTTGCCGGTCTTCTGGATCCGGCCTTTCGGAGTTCGTTGATCAAGCATCTTGCCGAGGTCGATGCCGATGGCGACCGCGCCGGCCGAGATGCGGTGGTGACAACGGCGGTGCTCTTCTATCTTCCCCTTTCACTACTGATGGTGGTCGGTTTCCTTCCGCTGCGTGAGCCGGTTCTGCGGTTGTTGCGATTGCCCGACCAATTGTGCGCCGAGGCCGGTGATGCCTTCTTGATCGGTCTCCTGGGGCTGGCGGTGAGTTGGGTGCTTGGTGTCTTCCCGGCCGTTGTCGATGCCCGTCAACGGATGGATCTGACCAACGGTTTTGGTGTCGTCTGTCTGGTGCTCACTGCGGCACTGACCATCGCCGCCGTAGAAGGCGAACTCGGCGTGCGCGGGGTGGCCGGCGCCCAGTTGGCGGGCATCGTCGTCTTCCACCTGGGTTCGGTGGCTCTGGCCTGGTGGGTCGCCGGGCCCTTTCGTTTCTCATTCACGTCGGCCGATCGAAGGTGGTTTGGCCGGATCTTCCGATTTGGTCTGACCCTCCACGTCAGCACAGCCTGCGTCGTGGTCAACCGTCAGCTGGACAAGTTGCTTCTGAGCCGGTTCGCGGGATTGTCGATGGTCGCCTCGTACGAGATTGGGCTGCGTGTGGTCGCCAATGCCGGCACGCTGCAGCCCTTTCTGACTTCGGCATTGTTGCCCGCCGCGAGCCACCTCCAAGCGTCCGGTGACACCACCCGGTTGCGCGAGCTTTACCATCGTACGTCGGGTTACCTCTTCGCTGTGGGCATCCCGCCGTTTGTTCTTGCGGCGGTCTTTGCAGGGGATCTGATCACCGCCTGGATCGGCCGTCCCGACCCTTTGGCGGCCGCCGTCCTGATGCTCCTCGCAGGCGGCTACCTGGTCAACTCATCGAGCAACGCCATGGCGTTTGTCTGCCAGGGAATCGGCCGCCCGGACATCCAGGCACGCCAGTCGGCCCTGCAGCTGGTGGCGAATGTCGTGTTGAGCATCATCCTGTTGTGGTGGCTGGGTCCACTTGGCGCACCCCTGGGAACCAGTTTGGCCCTGCTCATCGGCGCTGCGTACTTTGCCGCCCGTTTCCACCCTGTGATCGGTACGACCACCTCCGCGCTGCTGCGACGACAGGCCCTGTTGCCCACCCTGGCCGCCGGCGTTTCCGTCGCGGCGGCCTGGATCGCCGCTGTTGGCATGGCGAACGACACTCGTGGCGAGGCGCTCGTCAAGCTGCTCGTCGAGGGTGGAGTCTTTGCAGTCCTTTACATGGCGCTGTGTTTCCTGACCGGGGTGGTTTCTCGCCAGGATCTTGGACGCCTGGCGAAAGCCGTGCGTCGGCCGCACCGCGGAGCGATCGAGTGATTCGCGTTGCCATCGCCGCCTCGTTCGGTCCTCCCTGCGGTATCGGTGATGTCGCCCGCAGGCTGGCGCAGGTCCTGCCGACGGGCTTCAGAGCGACCCTTGTCGATCTGCCCACGGAAGACCGGCCGGTGGAGTGGCGACGGGTGGTTCGACAACTTCGTGAACACGATATTGTCCACATCCACTATGAATACAGCCTCTTTCATGTCGTCAAACCGCTGCGCAATCGGTTTTCCGACCTCCTTCATCGGGTCGGGGCGCCAACCGTGGTCACGCTTCATGAGAGCCTTCCCGTTCTCGAACCGCGTTGGCCGCACTGGAATGGCATCGGCGACGGCGTCCGCGACTTCGGTTATCTTCCGTTCTTTCGCTGGTGGGAGTCGGCCCAATATCGCCGAGCCGACCACTGGATTGCCCACGCTCGACCGATCGTGGAGAAGGCTGCCGGGTTTGTTGATTCCCACAGGTTGACGCTCCTGCCGCTGCCGGTACCGGCGGTGAGCCGGTCTTGGCGATTGCCGTCGTCCGGTGAGCCGGTCATTGTCTCTCCCGGTTTTGTCAAACCGCACAAGGGTTACGAGCTCATGGTGGAGGTGCTCGAGCGTTTACCTGGGTGGAGATGGGTCGTGGCTGGGGGGCCTCAGGACGAACGGGATCAAGGGTACGTCGTCGAGCTGAAGCGGATCATCGACGAAGCGGGGCTGAGCCCTCGGGTTCGGTTCACCGGTTTCCGGCCGGTGGCGGATGTTGAATCCGAGCTCGCCCGGGCCACCATCGCGGTTCTGCCGTTCCACCGGGTGGCCGCCTCCTCGTCACTTGCGTGGGCCATCGCGTGCGCAACGCCGGTCGTCGCCGCCGATCTGTCGGCCTTTTCCGAACTCCACGCCGATGGGGCCGGGATCGACCTGGTGGCGGGGCGAGACGCCGACCGGTGGGCCGACCGGCTGGTCAAACTCGCCGCTGATCATCACCGCCTTGGGGAGCTTTCGGCGGCCAGCCGCCGGTATTCGGCAAGCCGCGGCGATTCGGCGATCGCCGCGGCGCACGCCGCAGTCTACGCGGGGCTCGCGGGGAGCACCGCCCGATGACGATGAAGGTCATGGTGGTGAGCCCGGCCTGCCCGGTCCCGCCGACCGCCGGTGCGCCGCTGCGGGTCAACGGCTGGTTGCGTGCGGTGGCTCCGGAGGTTGAGCTGGCCGTCGCAACCCTGGTGCGCTCGCCCGCCGAAACCAACGCCCTCGCTGAGCTGCGCCAGCTCGCGGCCCACGTCATCGCTGTTCCTGCGCCCCGAACCGCGTTCGCGCGTCTCGGCGACCGTCTGGTCGCAGGGCTGACCGGGCGTCCCTACGGGGTGGTGGCCAACACGAACCGGCGCCTTTTCGAAATGACCGAGAGGTTCATGGACACCTGGTCGCCGGATGTTCTTCAACTCGAACAGCTTGCGGCAGCACCGTACCTACCGCTCGCCCACCGCTGCCTTTGCGCGACCGTCTATTCGGCTCACAACGTCGAGTCGCGGATTGCTGCCGGACCGCCCGATGGCCGGACGTCACGCCCGTCGCGGGTGCTCTCTCGTCGATTGAGTGCATTCGAGCGATCGATGGCGCAGAGTGTGGACCGGGTGGTCGCGGTGACGGCCGCCGAGGCGAAGTGGTTCGAGCGCCGGGGCGCTCACCCGGTCCACATCGCCAATGCCCTCTGGCTCGACGACTATCCGCAGCGAAAAGAGCCCGGGCCCGGCGGTTCCCCTACGGTGTTATTCGTCGGACACCTCGCCTACCCACCCAACCGCGACGCCGCGATCCGCTTCGTCCGCGATATTCTGCCCCGGGTGAGATCCGCAATTCCTCAAATCCGTTGTGTCATCGCCGGGCGGCAACCCGGGCGGGATGTGCAGCGTCTTTCCCGTCTTGGCGCCGAGATCGTTGCCGATCAAATGGATCTCGGCGATCTTTGGAACACGGCGAGAGTCTTTGCGTGTCCCCTTCGCTGGGGCGGCGGCAGCCGAATCAAGCTCATCGAGGCAGCTGCGCGCAGGGTGCCGATCGTCGCCACCCGGGTTGGAGCCGAGGGACTCGATTTGCGTGCCCATGCGGATTATCTTCCTGCCGATGACGATGCCGAAATCGCGGCCGCCGTGCTCGAAACCCTGAGTGATCCCCATTCCACTGAGACACGGGTCGCCAGCGCCCGACGCCGGGTCGAAACGCATCACGATTGGGGTCGTTTGGCACCCCGGATTCACGAGTTGTATGAAGGTCTCTCTGATCACCACCGTCCGTAACGAGGCCGCCAGCGCTGCGGCCTTGATCGATGCGGTGCGCCGCCAGACGCGGCCGCCGGATGAGTGGATTGTGATCGACGGGGGATCGAGCGACGACACGGCACGGATCTTCGCCTCGACGCCGATGTGTACCCTTCGGGTCGTGCCGAGCGGCATATCGCAGGGCCGCAACCACGCCATCGCCCTGGCTCGGCACTCGGTCATTGCGGTCACAGACGGGGGCTGCGTACCGGACTCGGAATGGCTCGCAAGACTGGTATGTCCGATCGAGGACGACGTGCTTCGTGCGGAGGTTGCGCTGGGCGCCACCGCGCCCCGAATCACCCGCGCGCTCGACGCCGCCCAGTGGATCGTGCTCGATCAGTTCGTGGGGCGCGCGAGCTTCAGAACGCAGCCGGCGGCATCCAGCCGAACACTCGCCTTTCGGCGACACGTATGGGAGGCATTGCCCTACCCGGAGTGGCTCGAGGCCGGGGAGGACAGCTGGCTGATCGATCAATGGCGCCGTCGAGGCCGCCGGATCGTCCGGGTGGAGGATGCAGTGGTCGAATGGGAGCTCCCGGGCTCGCTTGCGGCGGTCCGGCGGCAGTATGTCCGATATATGCACGGCGACGGTCGGGCGTTGATGCACCCGTGGCGTCATTCCGCGCGGTTCGGGTTCTACGCGCTAATGGGGGCGTCGATGTTCGCGGGCGTTGTCCCGGCGGTCACCGGGGCCGCTGCCTGGTTGGCCTACTTCAGCACCACCGTGGCAACCCGCACACCGGCGACCCTGGCCGGGAAGCCGCCTGGTTTCGCCCTGGCAGCGTTGCTGTGGCTGCCGGTTCTGTTGCCGGTGGCGGATGCGGCAAAGATGGAGGGCTTTCTCCGTGGTGTCGGATCGCGGCTCGGCAGCGGTCGAGAGGTGGACGGGTGACCCGGGTTGTCGTGGCGGTCATGCATGACCACGCCGAGCCGCGGTTTGACGAGAGTCCCGCTCGTCGTACCGCCTCGGCTCGTGCCGAATTCCGCCCATTGGCGGTCGGCAACGGGAGGTCCTCGCCCCTCACTGGATTCGTGGCTCACGACGTCGGTGGCGAAACCGGTCGGTGAAGATTCTGCTCGATGGTCGCCCTGCCTACGCAGGCATTCAGAGGGTCGTTCGCGGACTCGTAGCCGGACTGAACACCAGCTGCGGACCTCATGATGTCGAGGTCTACGGTTACCGGGGCAAAAGCTCCGTCGCGGCAGATCACCGGCTGACACCCCTCCGCCGGGTGCTGCGACCGTGGCTCGGCAATGCCCGCCGCATCGTCGCCGACCAGATCGGCCTTGGACGGGCTGCCCGGCGTGCGGCTCCTGACCTCGTTCACTCGCCCCACGGGGTGGTGCCCGTTCTTCAGCCGCGGCCGTGGGTCGTCAGCCTGTGGGATCTCAGTCCGATCAACCCCGAGTTTACCTGCGGACCGCCGCTGATGCGCCGGTACCGTTCCTGGTGCTTCCACCGGGCGGTTGTTCTCGCGGATCACATCATCGTACCGTCCGACACGGTTCGCTACGATCTGATCAGTCGTTTTGATCTTCCGGAGAACCGAGTGACCAGGATCTATCCGATGTTCGGGCCCTGGTTCGGGACATCGGACCCGCGGTCCCAAGAGCCCCGGCATCTTCTCCATGTCGGCACCCTCGAGCCGCGCAAGAATCTCGACCTGCTGCTCAATGCCTACGCCCTTCTCGACCCGGCACATCGGCCGCCGCTGTTCCTGGTCGGCCGCTACGGTTGGCGGCAACGCTCTTTGGTGGAGCGAATCGCCAGAATGGGCCCGTCGGTCCGGTGGCTCGGAGAGGTCGACGATGCACGACTCGGCAGGCTCTATCGACACGCCGCCGTTCTCGTCCAACCCAGCCGAGACGAGGGCTTTGACCTGCCGCTGATCGAGGGACTTTCGGCCGGTGTTCCGGTGGTGGCGTCCGACATCCCCGTCCATCGAGAGGTGGCGGAGGACTGCGCGTTCTACTCTTCGGCAAACGATGCGGAGTTCTTCGCGGCGGCGATCCGCAAGGCGCTCGGTTTGGACCAGGATCAACGGCACGCGTGGTCGGTGGCGGCGCGCGCCCGATTCGCGCGATTGGCGTCCTCGGATCCTGTCGCAGAGCACCTCGAGATCTACCGTCGGGTGACTGGGCGCACGAATCGATCGTGATATCCTCTGATAACGATATTGTCGAATGAACGAGTTGGAGGGTCGAGAATGGAGTCACATCTGGTGCCTCGCTTGTGCGTGTTGCTGATCATGGCGCTCACTACGGCGTTTCAGATAGGCACCGCTGAGGCGAACGAGCCCGAGAACCCTGAGGTGACCTGCGTGGTTCCGAGTCAGCGGCCGACGATCCAAGAGGCTGTCAATGACCCAACCTGCACGACGATCCAGATCCAGGCCGGCACCTTCGAGGAGATTGTCACCATCGATCGCAGTCTGACCATGGCGGGAGCCGGAACCGACCTCACGACGATCACCGGGCAGGTCGTGGTCACCGGGGCTGGGGTCGTCGCACTGATCACCGATCTCACCGTCGACACCACCGGTCCCCAGTCCGCCGGTTGCTTCAGCGACGCCATGAGCGTGCTTGACGGCGCCGAGGGGCTCGCGGTCCGGGTCAGCGCCATCAACGCCCTCGGGGACGGACATTGTCTTTTCGGACTCCTCTTCGCAGACGGCTTCGAAACGGGGAATACCGGTCAGTGGTCCAGCACGGTTGGAACGCCCTAGCTCGCTCCTCCCGTTGACGCGCCCGGGACAGCCGATCGGCATCATTCCCGGGCACCGGGTCGTGATCGGTGCCGGGACCGGAAAGTGCTTCCGGACCGTGGTAGCTTTTCGCCGAACGAATGGAATGCCCATCCCTTCGAACAAACCACTGCGGCCCGACCCGTGGCGAACGTAGGTCTCGTCAACCCGGCGCTGGTCTCGAGCGACTGGGGAACAGGACTCGCGCCGCGCCACATGGATGACGCGCTGCCGCGGCACAGCCTGTTGTTTCTCTCGGGTCCTCTGCGTGCTGCCGGGCATCAGCCGATCCTGCTCGACCTCCGTCTCATGCAGGGCTGGCAGGATTACGAGCGGCGGCTGCTCGCCGCACAGCCTGACGTGCTCTGCGTCACGGCCCACACCTCGGAGATCGATCTCGCGCTCGAATGCTGCCACCGGGCGAAACGCGTGCTGCCGGGCATCCTCGTGGTAGCGGGCGGCATTCACTTCACGATGTATCCAAACCTCGGCGAGGAAGACGGGAGCGTCGACTTCGTCATCCGCGGCGAGGGCGAGATTTCCCTACCAAAGCTGCTTGGTGATCCTGCGGCCCACCCACGCGTGTTCTGGGGGGAAACTCCGGATCTCGACGCAATTCCGTTCGAAGACCGAGAGCTCTACGACGACTACCGAAATCGGACCGAGTTCCAGCTCTGGCACCTTGAGACGCCGACGGTCGATCTACTCACCAAACGCGGCTGCCCATGGCAGTGCCGGTTCTGCTGCGGACCCGGAGAGCAGAACCTCTTCACCCGCGAGTCGTCCCGGCGTCAAGGTGTGCGGCTGCCGACGTTCCGCCATCGATCGGTGGAGAACGTGCTCGATGAACTCGACGAGCTCTACGAGCGGTACGAGTTCAGGAGCGTCGTTTTTCACGATGACCAGTTCGTGATCCGTCGCGAGTGGGTCGAGGATTTCTGCGACGGTCTCCATCGGCGCGGTCACGTCGAACGGGGCATCCAGTGGTGGGCGGCCTCGCGCTCGGACATCGTCTGCGCCCACCCGGACCTCTTCGCCGCCATGGTCGATGCCGGTCTTCGAATTCTCAGCATCGGTTTCGAGTCGTTCAACGACCAGATACTACGCTGGATGAGGAAGGGGACCACTCGCGCCCAGAATCTCGAGGCGGCCGAGATCTGCCGCGGTCTCGGCATTGACCTCTTCGCCAACGTCATCCTGGGTATGCCGTTCTCCGATCAGAAGTGGCATCTGGAGCACGACCGTGAGTCGATGGCCGCGATCGAGCAGATCCGGCCGCGCTACTTCTCCCCCTCGTTCTTCAGCCCGATCCCCGGCTCCTGGTTCTTCGACTGGGCGGTTCGCCACGACCTCCTCATCGAGGACGACGCTTCGTCGACCGGGAGTCGCCGCCCGGAAGAGGCCAAAATCCGCGGCGTCGACTACCGCCGGCTCGAAAAGATGCTCGATCGCTATCGCCGAAATTACGAGCCCCACCTCTTGGCCAAGCGACCGCTGCGGCTCAAGTTGAGGCAGTTCGCCGAAAAGCCGCTCGCCGAGAAGGTGGCGGCGATCAAGCGCCGGATCGGTCGGGATCCATAGCGCGGGTGGCGGGGCGCTGAGGAAGGTTCATTTCGGGGAACCGGGCGGTGCCGCGCTCGGCGCCGAAAACTCCTCAGCAAGAGCCAAGGCGGCGGTGTTCCCGGGCGCGAGTTCGAGCACTTCGTTCACGGTCCGCCGCGCCACTTCCGGCTGACCCAGGAGCCAATAAGCGCGCGCCACCCCGAGGAGGGGCTCGGACCGCCCGGGCGCGTGCGCGGCGGCCTGCCGGTACATGACCAGCGCCGAGGCCGGCCGTTGTTGTTCGAGCTCGAGCCCCGCCAAGAGGAGCCAGGCTTCGGCATCGGTGGTGTCGAGATCAACCGCTTTTTGAAGCAAGGGCCCGGCGCCATCCTGGTTGCCCGCCTGCAACCGCAGTCGACCCCAGGCGCGATAGAGGAAGCCGTGGTTGGGCGCCAGCTCCGTCGCCCGTTTCCAGGCATCCTCGGCCGACCTCAGGTGGCGTCGATCGAAGCGCAGGGCGGCGGTGCTGTAAAACTCCGCCAAGGTCTTGGCGAGACGGAAGCTCCCCGGCCTTTGGGCGAGGGCTCCTTCGAGCAGCTGTTCGGCTGCTGCAAGGTCTTCCTGCGTGTTCGAACCCACGACGAGGGCACTTTGGAGGCGAATCCAGCCGAGGATCTGGCGATGCCCGGGATCGGCGGGGAAGGCTCTCACCGCCCGCGTTCCCGCGGCGATCGCCTCGCTCCATCTTCCTTGGGCAGCGAGCTCATTGGCGCGGTGTTCCAGGATATCCGCGACCAGCGGCCTCAGGTTGAAAGCGCCCGCCGCGACCATGAGGATCAGACCGATCAGCGCGGGCGCCGCAGATCGAAACGCGGTGCCGATGTGGGGCGAAACCCGGCCAGAAAGATCGGTTGTTTCCGAGAAATCAGCCAACACCTCCGACGGCGTTGCAAGGGCCACCACCGTCCCAGCCAGCAACCACGAGTAGGTCAAAGTCGGCAGGCAGTCAAAGCTCACCATGAGGCCGGCGAGATTGCCGATAAGCGCGGCGATGGCCCCGATAATCAGGATCTCAGATTTTTGGTCGACCGGCGCCGGATCGCCGGCCGTGCGGGCCAGGTATCGCCATGCGGACCGGATGACCACAATTAGAACGGCCGCGCCCGCGAAGAGCCCGACGATCCCGAGCGTGACCCCCCAATCGAGGAGCAGATTGTGGGCCCTGTCGACATCCAACCCCCGGCCCTGGTAGTAGACCAATTCGGGGGGGTAGACCTGCGGAAAGATGAGTCCGAGGGCATCCGGACCGTATCCGAGCAGGGGGCGTTCGGCGATGAGCCGCTGGGTTGCTTGCCAGATCGCCAATCGCGCCGCGCCCGAACCGCCGGCCTGGGCGAACCCCAATGCTGCGGCCAGGAAGACGGCCAGCAGACTCCACGCCGCCACCACCACCGGGGTCCGCCGCCTCAGAGCGAGGAGGCTGCGGCGAAAGTACAAGGCAGCCCAGCAGGCGACGGCCACCGCTGCGGCCAGCGCGCTGGCGCGCGTCTGGGTCGCCAGAAGCAGCGCTCCCTCGAGCACCAGGAAGGTGGTCGCCAGAGCTTTGATCAGAGGATGCTGAGCCAGCAACCGCAGGCTGAGGGCCAACGGCACGAGCATCGCCAGATAGGCGCCCAGAAAGTTGGAGCGACCCAGGGTGGCGAAGACCGGTGATCGCGCGTCGGTCACCAGACCGAGCGGGTCGGGCCCGACGAGTTGGAGCCCGGCGAAGATCGCCAACGGCAAGGTTGTCGCGCTCGCAACCCAGAAGAGCCGCGCCGCGCCGGCGGCGCCGGGAAGCCGGGTCGCAACCAGGAGCGCGAGGACCGGCAGGCAGAGGAGGGTCAAGGCGCCCTGCGCCCGTTCGTGGCTGCCCCACAGGCTGAGCAGCGGATCCTCGGCGAGCACGGTCGCGGTGCCGATCACGATGAGCAGCGCCGCCACCGGGAGCATCAGGGGGGATCGACTCGGGTTCCGGTCTTTCGGCCGGCGGTTCAGGATCTGCGCGGCGACCCACACCCCGAGCATTCCGCACACCAGGGTGCGCAGGACCGCCGCTTTGGGAAGCGCGAAGACGCTCTCGCCCCATGGATTGATGACGATGGGCACCAGCGCCGCAATCGCCAACCAGCCACCTTCCAGCAGCCGGTCGGCCAGCGAGCGCGGTTCCATCACTGATGGCCCTAGGAGCGTGTAGTGAATAGAATTGGCGGCGCGTTTCGGGTGTCGTTTGGCGCGATTTTCGGCGTATTTTTGGCCCACACCACCAGTATGAACCTGCGAATCCGACGAAAATCGGCCTCAAACGACCTTACGAAATCCATCCACCATCTATCCACTACACGCTCCTAGTGGATGTCGACGAAGATCGCGATCGTACCGTTGGCGAGATCCGGCGCCGAAGCGATCTTGCCGAGCGCCACCGCCTCTGCTCCGGCATCGGTCAACTCGACCGTGTCGCCGATCCGCCAGACCGCGCGTCCGGGCAGGCTGTCGAGCTTGACCGCAGGCATCAGTCCACGGGTCACGATGGTGAGGTGCTGCTGCGGCTCGGCCGCGCCGGTGACCGGAGAGAAGTCGATGTAGTCCTCGGTGTCCGGTTGTTTGACGAGGGTGGCCGCGCAGGCCTCCCTGGCCACGCCGATGAGCGCTCCCTGATTGTCGGCGTCGAGTCTCGAGACCCCGACCATGGCCTGGCCGTTTTCCAGATTGGTTGCCGTGCCGGCGATGGCGATCAGGTCGCCCGGTTCGATCGCCCGGGTCCCCAGGTTCACGGCGAGAATCACAGTGGCTCCGCCGCGATCGATGACGTTGCTGGCGCTGATTCCAGCGCCTGTACCGAAGTACGCGTCGTAGAAGCCGGAGGTGCCCTGCGCGAACATGCCCCGGTACTGGTTGCTGTAGATTTTGGCGCCGTACCCATTGCTGTCTGTACTCCTAGCATAGATGCCCGAGCCACCTTCAAAACGGCCGCCTTCGTTGTAGAAGCTGTGGCTGCCCGAGGTGTCTCCACGACCATAGACGCCGACGCCCTGGTTGCTCTTGCCGTAGACGCCCGGAGCATAGATGTTGGGGTGTGTGCGGTTGGCGCCGCTGTAGCCATACACCCCGATGCCGTTGGTGCTGTAGAAATAGCCGGCATAGCCCCGGTTCGGGTTGGAGCCGCCATCGAAGCCGTAGACCGCGTAGCCGTCGTTTGTCTGGCCGTAGACGGCCCGGCCGTTGGGCGCCTCCCCGTGCACCGCGTTGCCGGTCGTCGCGTGCCCCTTGACGGCGTCCGCGTTGTAAACAAATTGATCGTTGGGAATCCAGCCGTAGACTGCGGCGCCCGCTCCGTGCCCGGTCGCGAGTTGGCCCCGCAGCGAGATCTCGAAGGCCTGTTCCGGGGTCGCCTTGGCGTCCTCGAACGGGAGCATGTGGTCGACCGGGGTCGACTCGCCCTTGGCGGGGGCGTGCGCAGGTTGCGGATCGAGCAGCGGTCGAGCGGTGGCGGGTTGCCGAGGAGATCCGGCGTTCGGGCTGGCGTAGAAACCGTCAGACTGTTCGGAGCCGTGGGGAGGAGCCGCGGCATCGGCCGTTCGCGCCGCCGTCCCGTCGATCCGCTGCGCATGGCTCTGGGGTGCGGCGTGGAAGTAGCCGACGATGTCGGCGACCACGTGGGCGCCTGAGATCTTGGCCTTGATCTTGAGGTCGGCCGCACTGCACGGATCGAGACCGGCCTCGTCGCAGATCGGCACCAGGACTCCACCGGTCAGACCGCCACCGGCGAGCGCGTTTGCAAAGCTCACCGAACCGATCTCGGGTTCCGACTGGTTTGCCGGCCAGATCGCGAGGCTGCCCGGCCCACCGACATCGACCGTCAGAATGTTGAGTGCAACGGCTCGTACGGTGTTGGTCTTGAGTGTCACGCCTTCAAAGCCGGGCAGGCCGCAGCCCTCTTCGACGCCGCCCTGTGCCGCGTACCCCGCGTCGGTCTCGTGCACCAGGAAGCCTCGGGTCTCGCCGGCCAACAGGTAGCCCTCGGGAGCGTTGCGTGTGTCGATCAGCCGGCACGGCCGAACCGGAGCGAAGACCAGGTTGCGCGACGACTCCTCCTGGGCCCTTTCGGTGAGCGCGCTCAGGGTCTCACCGTTCGATAGATAGATCTCCGCCGGATCGGTACCGTCGAGAAGCGCGTCGAGCTGGTTTTCATCGACGAGCTTGAGAATCTGTCGATCGAGCGGCGTGAGAGCATCCAGCATCTCTCCGTCGAGGCTCTTCAGGCGCCCCTCGGCGCCGATCGCGGTATCCGGAGCGGGAGATTGACTCCATATATTCTGCCCCCACGCAGCGATCACTGCCACGAAGAAAGCGACGAACACAACTCGACGGAGTGTAGGTTTCATTGGTGCTCCTCAGTTGATACATGGTATCAAATCTATGCGGGGATGGATAGTCATCCCAACGTGCTGAGCGTACCAGGCTGGGCTTCGATCCGCGAATGGGTCTGGGTGCCGTTCGGCCCCGGCTCGGTGCGCGATCGCAGCTGCTGGTATTGCGTGGCGACCACCACGGCCGGCGGTCAAGCCGGTGGCGCTGAAACCCCGGGGCGCCGGAATGAGGCGGGTCGAGGTAGGATGGCGGTCGTTTGGAGGTCGATGATGAAACCAACTCGCTTTGTCGTGCTCGCAGTGTTGCTGATTCCAACGATTCTGGCGGCCGCCACCGACAGTGATGACTACTGGCTGACCACCGAGACCCTGGCGGGTCTCCAACTACGCGGCATCGGCCCCGGTGTGTCCTCGGGACGCATCTCCGATATCGCGGTGGACCCGGAAGACCACTCGCGATATTTCGTGACGGTGGCCTCGGGTGGGGTTTGGCGGACGACCAACGCCGGCACCACGTGGGAGCCCGTCTTCGACAACGAGGGTTCCTATTCCATCGGCTGCGTCACCATCGACCCGAACAACCCCAACGTGGTGTGGGTCGGCACGGGTGAGAACAACTCCCAGCGCTCGATCTCTTTCGGCGATGGCGTCTACAAGAGCCTTGATGGCGGCACGACCTGGAAGAACATGGGTCTGAAAGAGAGCGAGCACATCGGCAATATCGTGGTCGATCCGCGAGATTCCAACGTGGTCTGGGTGGCGGCTCAGGGTCCTCTCTGGCGTTCCGGTGGTGATCGCGGTCTCTACCGCACCACCGATGGCGGCGCCACCTGGGAACGGGTGCTCCACATCTCCGACGACACCGGGATTGCCGAGGTCAAGCTCCACCCGGAAGACCCCGACACCATCCTCGCCTCGGCCTATCAGCGCCGGCGTCACACCTGGACGCTGATCAACGGTGGGCCCGAGTCCGGGCTCCACAAATCGACCGATGGCGGCACGACCTGGCGTGAGATCACCGAGGGTCTGCCCTCGGAGGACAAGGGACGAATGGGGATGTGTTTCTCGCCCGTCAAACCCGATGTGGTCTACGGCGTCCTCGACGCCGCCCTCGACGAGGGTGGGACCTTCCGTTCCACCGACCGTGGCGAGACCTGGGAGAAACGCTCGGACCACGCCCCCGGCGGCGACTACTACAACGAGTTCATCTGCGACCCCGAGAACGTCGATCGGGTCTACTCCATGGACACCTGGATGCAGGTCACCCACGACGGCGGCAAGACCTTCGTGCCCGTCGGGGAGAACTTCAAACACGTCGACAACCACGCGCTTTGGATCAACCCCGATGATCCGCGCCATCTCCGGGCCGGTTGCGATGGTGGGGTTTACGAGACCTTTGATCGCGGCGCCACCTGGGTCTACTTCGAGAATCTGCCCATCATGCAGTTCTACCGCGTGACGGTCGACAATACCGAGCCCTTCTACTACGTCTATGGCGGCACCCAGGACAACGCCACCCTCGGTGGTCCCAGCCGCACCCGGCGCTCGAATGGGATCGCCAACGAGGACTGGTTCGTCACCGTCTTCGGCGACGGATTCAAGACCGTGGTCGACCCCGAGGAGCCCGACATCGTCTACAGCCAGTGGCAGTACGGTGGGCTGGTCCGTTTTGACCGGGCCACCGGCGAGACCGTGGACATCCAGCCGCAACCTGCGCCGGGCGAGGACCCCTACCGTTGGAACTGGGACGCGCCCATCATGATCAGCCCGCACTCCCACACCAGGGTATATTTCGCCGCTCAGAAGCTCTTCCGCTCGGATGATCGGGGTAACACCTGGAAAGCGATTTCAGACGACCTCTCTCGCGGCATCGATCGGAACGCACTTGAGGTGATGGGCAAGTTGTGGGGCGCCGATGCCCTTCACAAGAGCGGCTCGACCTCGATCTACGGCAACGCCGTGGCGCTCACCGAGTCGCCCCTGACCGAGGGCATGATCTATGTCGGCACCGATGACGGTCAGATCCACATCACCTCGGACGGCGGCGCCACCTGGCAGACCGAAGGGTCCTTCCCGGGTGTTCCGGCCAACACCTATGTCGCCGAGCTCGAGGCCTCGCAGCACGACGCCGATACGGTCTTCGCGACCTTCGACAATCACAAGCAGGGCGACTTCTCGCCCTACGTCCTCAAGAGCACCGATCGTGGTCGCAGCTGGTTCTCCATCGCCGGAGATCTGCCGGAGCGCGAGATCGCGTGGTCCATCGCCCAGGACCACGTCGACGAGGATCTGCTCTTCCTCGGCACCGAGTTCGGTCTCTATGTGACGGTGGACGGGGGCGGACACTGGCTCTCGCTCAAGAGCGGTCTGCCCACCATCGCCGTCCGCGAGGTCGAGATTCAGCGGCGTGAGAACGATCTCGCCCTGGCGAGCTTCGGCCGCGGTTTCTTCATTCTCGATGACTACACACCGCTTCGCGGACTCAGCAAAGCGAGCCTCGACGAAGACGCGGTGCTCTTCCCGGTCAAGAATGCGCTGCGCTATATCGAAACCAGCCGGCTCGGGCTCGTCCCGCTGGACAAGGCGTTCCAGGGCGACAAGTACTACACCGCTCCGAATCCGGACTTCGGCGCGGTCTTCACTTACCACCTGAAGGATGGGCTGAAGACCCGGAAGGAAACCCGGCACGAAGCTGAGAAAAAGGCCGATGAAGACAACACCACGGCGCCGTATCCGACATCAGACGCCCTGCGCGCCGAGGATAAGGAAAACGACCCGAGCATCATCCTCACCGTGCGCGATGTCGACGGCAACGTCGTTCAACGGATCACGGGTCCGCGCGCCAAGGGCCTCCACCGCGTGGCCTGGGATCTGCGCTACCCGTCGTCGCGGCCCGTTGACGCGAATCCCGGACCGAGCGCGCCGTGGGATTCACCGCGGATCGGACCGCTGGCCATCCCGGGAACCTACTCGGTGACCCTGTCGCAACAGGTGGATGGTGTCGTGACCCAACTCGCCGGGCCCCAGAGCTTCGAGGTCGTCGATCTCGGCGGAGGGACCCTTCCCATTGAGGATCCTGCCGGGGCCCTCGAGTTCCAGCGTCAGGCTGCTGAGCTCCAACGGGCCGTGCTCGGCTCCGTCGAGGTCGCAGAGTCGAATCAAGCATCTCAGGATGGCCATCCTCGACACCCCGGAAGCGGATTCGGCGCAACTCGCCGAGCTCGCGGCCATCGAGACCGAGCTCAACGGCCTGCTGGTCGTTTTGCGCGGAGATCGCAGCAAGGCGAGGCGTAACGAACCCGTCGATCCGTCCCTCGTGGGTCGTATCAACCGGGTGGTCGAGGGTCAACTCGGCACCACCCAGCCGCCTACAAACACCAGCCGTTCGGGCTACGGGTGGGCGTCGGATGCCTTTGCCGGGACCCTCGAGGCTCTCAGAGCCCTCGACGCCAGGCTCGGCGCCCTGGAGGACGCCCTCGAGTCCGCCGGTGCACCATGGACCCCCGGTCGCTTCCCGACCTGGCCGCGGGGGAACTAGCGGGCCCAATCACAACCGAAACCATGGGGCGGGGTTTTTCCTCGCCCCATTTATTCTCGGTGGGCGATCGAGCAAACCTATTGCTGCCCACAGATCACACAGATGAACACAGATGACATCGCGCCGTCGCAACCACTAAGGCACCAAGACACGAAGGGATGACGAAGGCGTCGCATCTGAGAGTTCGATGTGCAGGGGTTGACGGACAATCGGGGAAGGTTTCTGTTCTCGATCGCTATCGCTGCTCCCGCCGGTGAAGATCTCATCGGGAACGGAAACGGACGCCGGAAGGAACCCGAGATGTGACCGAGATGTAACCGAGATGAAAAATCTTGAAAATAGATGAAAAGCATTGCGCGGCGATGAAAACTCGTGTGTAGAGTTGTCCGGATGGAGGGCGAATGACGAAGAGAATGGTGTTTGTTTCGGTCTTGGTGCTCGCAGTGGTTCTCACGGTGGCGGGATCGGTGTCGGCGCGAAGCCTTGAGATCGGGTATGAGCCCGAGGGCCTTGATGAGCTGGAGAAGGTTAAGAAGAGCGTGTTCAGCACAGTGCTCGTCCGTCCCGATGTGGATTTCTCGCGCTATGGAAAGATCCACCCAAAGACGGTAGCTCTCGTGATCCGCGATCCCTCGTCCGTGAACCAGTTCTCCACCGGCCGGTTGCTCGTGAAGCGCGAGAAGGAGAGCGTGATTCCGGAATACGAAGAGGTTGTCGAGTTCAAAAGGATCATCGGAGAAGTCCTCGCCGAGCGCATCGGGGAAGAACTCGATCTCGAGCTTGTCGATACCGCCGGCCCGGGCACCTTGACGCTGCAGCCGGTGGTCACCGACGTAGAGATCAGCTCGTCGTCGAAAAACACCGCGGAAGACGGTCGGGAGCTGCCACAGCTCGACGAGGGCGTCATCGTCTTCGATCTGATGGACGGAGAGACCGGGGAGATCCTCGCTCGTTTCGCCGAGGAACGGCGGAATCGGCCGCCCAAGGCCGAAAGAAAGTCCGAGGGTCTGTGGCCCAACCTGGTCTACTGGGCCGATCAAGTCGCCGGCGACCTCTGCGAGCAGCTCAGCCGCTTCAGAAACGGAGCCTCGACCAGCTGATCCGAAACGAGCCGTGTGAGGTCAGTGCGGTGGTGGGCCGCCGGACTTACCCGCGGGTTGTGCCGTTCGATCAGCTCCCGGTATCGTTCTTTGGCGGAGGGTTCCACCCTCGCTCAGAGCTGTCGTGGCGATCGGCCGCACGGTCGGTCACCATGATCTGGTCGAGCTCATCGGTGCGGCCCCGAGCTGCGGCGACATAGCTCGTGTCCATCCCGCCGTCGCGCCAGTTTTCGTGCAGCGTCTGACGGTCGTGAGTCCGGAAGGCCCGGGTCTGACGCTCGGCCTTAAACGGGTGGGCGCCAAGTTCGATGAGCGCCTGCCTCCCCGTGCTGAGAGACGACTCGAAAAGCTCGCGCTCGACGTGGTGGGCGCCGGCATCGAGAAGCTCGTAGACGTGGTGACGATCGAGGGCTCGGGCGATGATCCGACATTGGGGATGGTGGGTCGCCATGTGCTCCACGAGTTGATTCTGCTTTTCGCGGTCGTCGAGCGCAGCCACCAGAACGGTGGCGTCCTCCGCGCCCGCGGCGTGGAGAAGATCGGGACGGGTGGCGTCGCCGTAATAGGACCGGACACCGAACCGCCGGACCAGTTCGATCATGTCGGCATCGTAGTCGAGCACAACCGTCGTGTGACCGTTGGCGGTGAGCATCCGGTTGACCACCTGGCCGAATCGACCGACCCCGGCGATGATCACCGTGCCCGGTTCGTCGATTTCATCGGCTTGATCTTCGTCATGGCGACCGAATCGCGGCGCGATGAGCTTCTCGTAGCAGATGAACCCAAGCGGAGTCAGGAGCATGGTGATGGCGACGACGAGGGTGGCGATTCGGACCACGTCTCCGGCGAGCACACCCGCACCATCGGCGAATCCGAAGAGAACAAATGCGAATTCGCCGGCCTGGGCGAGAGCGAGACCGAAGAGCCAGAGATCGGCCCGTCTGAGACCGAAGATCCGACCGAGGATCAGGAGGACGATCAGCTTCACGGCCATCAGCCCCGCTGCGAGTCCGAAGATGGTCCCCGGCCGGCCGAAGAGGAGATCGAAATTGATCCCCGCCCCCACCGAGATGAAGAAGACTCCGAGGAGCAGCCCCTTGAAGGGCGCGATGTCGCTCTCGAGCTCGTGCCGAAATTCGCTGCCCGAGAGCACAACACCGGCGAGGAAGGTCCCGAGGGCCGGTGACAGACCGATTTGGTCCATGGCCAACGCGATCCCCACAACGAGAAGCAGGGCGGCGGCGGAGAAGATCTCCCGCAGGCGGGCCGCGGCGATGAAACGGAAGACGGGTCGCATGAGATAGCGGCCGGCGAGGATGATGGCCGCGATGACGCCGAGGATGACGAGTCCCTGGAGCCATCCAGGGAGATGCCCGAGCCCACCACCGTGGTGGGTGTCGGTGGCGCCGTGGCTCGCTTGATGGACCGCGAGGAGCGGCAACAGCGCGATCATGGGAATCACCGCGATGTCCTGGAAGAGCAGCACCGAAAATGCGCTCTGGCCGGGTGTGGTCTTCATCCACCCCTTCTCTTCGAGGGTCTGAAGAACGATGGCGGTGGACGACAGGGCGAGGATCAGTCCCATGGCCAGCGCGCTCTGCCAGGGAAGGCCCATGGTCAGGGCGATGGCGAGGATCGCGGTGGTGGTGGCCACCACCTGGAGCCCGCCGAGCCCGAGCAGCCTCGAGCGCATCCGCCACAGCATGGAGGGCTGGAGCTCGAGCCCGATGAGGAAGAGCATCATCACCACCCCGAACTCGGCGAAGTGTTTGACGTCTTCGGTTTCGGCACCGACGATCCCGAGGGCGGGACCGATGACGATCCCGGCGAGGAGATAACCGAGGACCGACCCGAGACCGAGCCTCTTGGCCAGCGGCACCGCCACGACCATAGCGACGAGATAGACAAAGGCGCCTTGAAGGAGTTCCATCACTCCACCTCCGTCGGTATGGTCATGAGTTCGTCGAGATGGTCGTCGAGGCTGATCTCCAGCTCGGCGCGATCGAGATCGAGTCGTTCGTTGGTCAGTGCCTCAAGGAGTGCTCGGTAGGCGCGAACATGGTTCGCGAGGCGGTCCTCGTCCGCCGCGTGACCCGCGGCGTAGAGCGCAAACGGCGGGAGATAGCGCATGCGGCAAAGCTTTGCAGTCTGTTCGAACGGAGCGAAAAGCTCCTTGAGTTCATACGCATAGCCGCCATCGCGGGAGTAGACCTCGCGCCGCGCGCCGGCCGAAACCGCATTGAGGAGAATCTTTCCTTCAAGGGCGGTGCCGCCCTCGCCATAGGCAAAGCCGTACTCGAGAACGAGATCCTGCCACTCTTTGAGCAGTGCGGGACACGAGTACCAGTAGACCGGGTGCTGAAAGACGATGACATCGTGGTCAAGCAACCGCTGCTGTTCGCGATCGACATCGATCTCAAAGGTCGGGTACTCGGCGTAGAGATCGACGATGGTCACACCCTCGAGCTCCCGCGCGGCCTTGGCCAGCACGGTATTGACCTCGGACCGGTCGGTGCGCGGATGGGCGAAGAGGACGAGCACTCGTTTCATTTCACACCCTCGTGAATCAAGTTGATCTCCGGGCCTCGCAGCCATGATCGAGGCGCCTCGCGCCTCGTTGACGACAAAATCACTGCGGATCGGCTTCCCTCCTATCAACTCACCAGGGGGCTTCGGCATTTCGAGGAGGGAGGGGCGGGTCGCTTCGGTGGTCCTTCGGCGGCGGGCGTGATCGGCGCAACGACAACAAAAGGGGCGGGATCGACTCCCGCCCCTTTACGGATTCTGATGTTACGCCGCGGATCTGCGGCGGACTATGCCATCTGGTCGATGATGGTGTTGAAGGTCGGGCTGGGCCGCATGGCCTCCTTCGCCATGGCGTCGTCGGGCAGGTAGTACCCGCCCACGTCCTGAGGTTCGCCCTGGGCTGCGAGGAGCTCTTCGACGATCTTTGCCTCGTTGGCGGCGAGGGCCGCGGCCACCGGTGCGAACCGGGCCTGCATCTCGGGATCCCTGGTCTGAGAGGCGAGAGCCTCGGCCCAGTACATGGCGAGATAGAAGGAGCTGCCGCGATTGTCGATTTCGTTGACCTTGCGGGACGGGAGGCGGCCGTTCTCGAGGTAGGCGGAGATGGCCTCGTCGAGAGTCTTGGCGAGGACGGCCACCTTGGCGTTGCCGGTGTTCTCGGCCACCAGCTCGAGGGAGGGAACGAGGGCGCAGTACTCGCCGAGGGAGTCCCAGCGCAGATGGCCTTCCTTCATGAACTGTTGGACGTGTTTGGGGGCCGAACCGCCGGCGCCGGTCTCGAAGAGTCCGCCGCCCTCCATGAGGGGCACGATGGAGAGCATCCGGGCGCTGGTGCCGAGCTCGAGGATCGGAAAGAGATCGGTGAGGTAGTCACGCAGGACATTGCCGGTGACCGAGATTGTGTCCTCACCCCGGCGAATCCGTTCGAGCGAGAATCGCATGGCGTCAACGGGCTTCATGATCCGGATATCGAGGCCGGTGGTGTCGTGGTCGGGGAGGTATTTCTCGACCTTCTTGATGATCTGCGCGTCGTGCCCGCGCTCCTCGTTGAGCCAGAAGATCGTCGGCGATCCGGTGGCGCGGGCTCTGGTCACGGCGAGCTTGACCCAGTTCTGGATCGGTGCGTCCTTGACCTGGCACATGCGGAAGATATCGCCGGGTTCCACCGTCTGCTCGAGGAGGGTTGCTCCCGAGGCGTCTACCACCCGGAAGGCGCCGTTCGCCGGAGCGGTGAAGGTCTTGTCGTGCGAGCCGTACTCCTCGGCCTTCTGCGCCATGAGACCGACATTGGCGACATCACCCATGGTGGCCGGGTCGAATTGACCGTTGCGCTTGGCGTCTTCGAGGATCTCGCCGTAGATGGTTGCGTAACAGCGGTCGGGGACCATGGCGATGCAATCCTGGAGCTGATCGTCGTTGTTCCACATTCTGCCGCCGTCGCGCACGACGTTGGGCATAGAGGCGTCGACGATGATGTTGTTGGGTACGTGCAGGTTGGTGATGCCCTTGCGTGAGTCGACCATGGCGAGGGCCGGCTGGGTCTCATAAACGGCGTTGATATCGGCTTCGATCTCGGCGGCCTTGTCGGCGGGCAGCCGGTCGAGTTTCTCCAGCACATCGGCAAGCCCGTTGTTGACGTTGGCGCCGATCTCTTTGAGCGCGTCGGCATGTTTGTCGAGGGCCGCGGCGTAGTAGACCGAGACTGCATGCCCGAACATGATGGGATCGGAGATCTTCATCATGGTTGCCTTGAGGTGGAGCGAGAGCAGGACACCGTCGGCCTTGGCTTCCTCGATCTGCTCGGCGTAGAAAGTGCGCAGGGCGGCGACGTTCATGACCGAGGCGTCGATGACCTCGCCGGCCAGAAGGGCGAGCCCGTCCTTCATCAGCTGTGTCGATCCGTCACCGGCGACGAACTCGATCTTGACCTCGGTTGGCGTATCGATGGTGGTCGATTTCTCGGACCCGAAGAAATCGCCTCCGGACATGTGGGTGACGCGGGATTTGGAGCCGGACTCGGGCCACGGCTTCATCATCTTGTGCGGGTTCTTCTGGGCGAATTTCTTGACCGCGACCGCCGGTCGGCGGTCCGAGTTGCCCTCGCGCAGGACCGGGTTCACGGCCGATCCGAGGCACACGGCAAATCGCTCGCGAAGCACCCGTTCCTCGTCGGTCTTGGGCTCTTCCGGAAAATCGGGGATGTCGTAGCCCTTGGATTGGAGCTCGGCGATGGTGGCCTGGAGCTGCGGGATCGAGGCCGAGATATTCGGCAGCTTGACAATGTTGGCCTCGGGGGTCTTGGTGAGAGCGCCCAGTTGAGCGAGAAAGTCCGGGATCTTCTGGTCATCGCTCAGCTTGTCCGGGAAGTTGGCAATCACCCGACCCGCCAGGGAGATGTCCCTGGTCTCGATGTCGACACCGGTCCCTTTGGAATAGGCCTGCACGATGGGAAGCAGGGAGTAGGTCGCCAGCGCCGGCGCCTCATCGATTTTGGTCCAGATAATCTTCGGTGAACTCATTTTTTACCCTCTTGAAGCTGGTTTTGCCGCGATCCGGCAAGGTAGTCTAGCGCTCCCCCAGCCGATTGTCAGCCATTTGCTCCGAGAGAACCGTGTCTTTGTGAATATTCGCACAATACCTTCGCGATTGACCAGCCTTCTCCGGAGAAAAGGCCATCCGGATTCGACTGGCCTTGAGGCACCGGTACCTGCGAGAATGGCGGCGGTGATTTGATGATGCGATTCCTTCCCTTTTGGTTCCGAGCCGGACTCGGCTGTGCGCTCGTCGTTTGCGCAGGGGCGGGGGTTGCCTTTCCCCTCGATTCGGACACCTCGCTCTCGCTCTATCGTTGGGACCGATGGAGCGGCGATGATCTGCCGGCTCGCAGCGTCCGGGCGGTGGTCTACGGAAATGACGGCTATATCTGGTCACCATCCTACGGGGGTCTCATCCGCTTCGACGGCCAACGCTTCGAGGCCTTCAACCCGCCCGAGGGCTTCGGCAGCATCACCAACGGTTTCACCGCAGCGAGCCCGGGTACGGACGCGGGTCTGTGGCTCGGAGGCACCGGCGGCGGCGTCTATCGGTTTGTCGATGGTTTGTTCTCATGCGTGCTGAAGCCCGGCGATTCGAGGATCAACAACATCGTTTCAATTCTCGACGACGGCCGCGGCGGGATCTGGGTCGGCGGAACCAAAGGGCTGGTTCGATTGGGTCGAGACGGTTCGGGATGGACCGGAACCTGGGTCGAGGATCTGATCGATCTCGATATTGCGGGGCTCGCGGTCGGCGCCGGCGAGGTGGTCTGGGCGGCGACGGACCGTGGATTGTGGCGGCTGGCGGAGGATGGGCCGCCCCAGCGCCACCGCGGACTGGGTGATGTTTCGATTTCAGCGGTGACGGCTGGTGCGGACGGGGGCCTCTGGGTCTGGGTGGACGACCGGGGTCTTGCAACGGTCCCGGTCCTCGACTCCTCATCGGTCGAGATTGTCCCCCTCGAGGCGCTGACCGAGGTCAGTGTCCTGTACTTCGACCGAGACGGCGCCCTGTGGCTCGGCAACTCGTATTCGCTCCACCGGTTCGCGGGAGGACGCCTCGAACGATGGCCCGATCCGGTCGACGGCGGCGCGCTGAGCATCACCGAAGATCGAGAGGGAAACCTCTGGTTCAGCAGCTATTACCAGGGTCTGGTCCGGCTTGCGGAAGGCAAGTTCACGGTCTTTGCCACCGATGAGGGACTCAACCACGATGTCATTCACACACTGGTGGAAGACCGGGACGGTTCGATCTGGGTCGGCTCCGATCAGGGTCTGAACCGGATCCGCGACAGCTATGTGGTCTCGATCCCTCCGGAGCTGGGCGGACTCGAGGATCAGGTGGTGCTTTCTCTCGCGATGGACCCGGAAGGCGGGTTGTGGATCGGGACCTTGGACGACGGCCTCCACCACTGGGATGGGAGAAGACTCTCCCACGTAGGTCCCGAGCAGGGACTCAACGAACCCGGTCTGAGACGTCTCTTGAGCGACGGGGAGACGCTCTGGATCGGCTCGTTCAAGGGGCTCTTCGCGTACTCGGAACTCGGGATCAGACACTGGTCCCGGGATGACGGATTCCTCAATGACTTCATCCTCGCCATTGAGCGCGGGCACGATGGGACGCTTTGGATCGGCACCGACGGCGGCGGGCTCTACGCAATGAAAGACGGCCGGATCAGAGCGATCACGACCGAAGACGGTCTTCCCTCCATGTTTGTCACCGATGTCTATGAAGATCCGGGCGGCGCCCTGTGGCTGGCGACCGCCGCCGGTGTGTGTCGAATCAAGGATCAGAAATACACCACCGCCACGGCCGAAGATGGCCTCATCGGGCGGGCGTTCTTTCAGATTCTCGAGGATGACCAGGGCTATGTCTGGATGACGAGCGAGCAGGGGATCTCCCGGGTGAGCAAGGCGGATTTCGATTCGTTGATGGATGGCGGCCCCGGCCCGTTGGCGGCCGTCCAGTTCGATCGGGCCGATGGACTTCAGGCGGTCAAGATGACCGGCATCGCCAAAGCCATGAAGGCCTCTGACGGGCGTTTGTGGTTCTCGACCATGAGCGGCGCCGCGGTGGTCGACCCCTCTGATCTGGTCTTCAACTCGGTCCCGCCGCCGGTCTATGTCGAGGCCGTCATGGGTGACGGCCGGCCGCTGCCCATCGTCGATGACCATATCGAAGTGCCGGCGGGGATCAAGAACCTCGAGATCCGATACAGCGGTCTGAGCTTTGTTTCGCCGGACAAGGTGCGCTTCAGATACCGAATCGGCGGATACTCCAACGACTGGCAGGAGACGGAAACCCGGCGGACCGCGTATTTCACGAGTCTGAAACCCCGCGACTACCGTTTTGAGGTGACTGCCTGCAACAACGACGGTCTGTGGAACGACCGGCCGGCGGTGGTCACCTTCACCGTCGAGCCGCACTTCTACCAGACATGGGTCTTCTACATCGCCTGCGCGTTCGGTCTTTTCTTCCTCGGTCTGAGCGTGGCGATGATCCGAGTCAGGGCTCTCAAGGGTCGTCAGCGCCTCCTCGCCGGTCTCGTCGAAGAGCGGACCCGGGAGCTTGCCATCGCCAACAAGGAGCTCGCCCGCCTGGCTCGTCTCGATGGTCTGACCGGGATAGCCAATCATCGTCGGTTCCGAGAGTTCCTCGACCAGGAATGGCGGCGATGCCTGCGGGAGGACCAGCCCCTCTCGATCATCATGATCGACATCGATCACTTCAAACAGTACAACGACCGCTATGGACACCAGCAGGGCGACGAGGCCCTACGCAACGTCGCCGAGGTTCTCCAACGCGCCACTCGACGGCCCGGAGACCTCGCGGCCCGCTATGGCGGGGAAGAGTTCATCCTGGTCCTGACCAACACCGATAAAAAGGGCGCCGTCAAACTTGCCGAGTCAGTCCGAAACGACCTCTTCGAAGCTGAGATCCCCCACGATGGATGCGCCATCGGACGCATCACCCTCAGCGCCGG
>RCNF010000119.1_pt1 | contig 35118 bp, 39 predicted proteins | sample 2041311 | NCBI WGS metagenome assembly RCNF01 (sample SAMN09708228, study PRJNA481090) | Marine sediment metagenome, whole genome shotgun sequencing project. | biome: marine sediment; feature: ocean; material: sediment; isolation source: Sewage treatment plant 2 marine sediment (STP2) ...
CGAGCAGGGCGTATAAGAGGTGACGCATCAGGGTAGGCGAGCTTGACCCCGAGCGCGGAAACGTCAACGATTGCGCGCTGGACGGGGTTTTGAGGAGGCACAGGTGCCGAGCGCCTTACCCCTGTTTGAATGACGGTGTCGCGCCTTGCGCGAGCTTCAGCCTGGTCCAGACGTTCATGTTGATCACGATTGCGGCCAGCTCGGCGATACCCCGCTCCGAAAATTGTGCTCTGGCAGCGTCGTGCACGGCTTGAAAGCCGGTCCGGCTGCCTTCGTTGAGGGCATCGCAGTAGTCCAGAGCCGCACGTTCTGCCCCCGAGTAGAGGTTGCTTTCCCACCAGCTTCCGAGGCCGTCGATCTTTGCCAATGCGATGCCGTGGTCGCGCGCGGCCTGCGTATGCAGGATCAGGCAATAGGAGCAGTTGTTGTTCTGGGCCACGCGCAGGCGGACCAGCTGGGCGAGTTCTGCGTCGAGCTCGAGCTCAGCCGTGTAGCCAAACGCTTTCGCCATCGCTTTGGCGAGCTCGTGAAACGGGGTCAAGTCCGGGTTGAACCGGGTGTTTTCAAAAACGATGTCCGCCATGCCTGCTCCTTGGTGCTGTCGTCTCTCTATACCTCAGTGGTGACGGCCGGACACGCCACGCCTGTACCCCCGAGTCCACAGTAGCCGGACGGATTCTTCGCTACGTACTGCTGATGATAGTCTTCGGCGTAGTAGAACTCGGGTGCGGCGAGGATCTCGGTTGTGATCGCCTGGCGGCCTGCATCGAGCAGTTTCGTCTGGTACCTGCGGAGACTCCCTTCGGCAGCCTGACGCTGAACTCGTTGTGACCGGTTCTGCCGCTGCCTCGGGAAATGGTGGGGCAGCGGTTTGGCTATTGGATACCGCATTTTTCCGCGACAAGAGTCTTGTACATCGGGTTGATCGTCTAAAACTGAACCGTCGGCTCCAGACGATAAGTGGCAGGAGCTAACTTCGGGCGCGCACTGCGCGATACGCCGCCTGGGCGCGTTCCGACAGGCGTGAAAGCCAAGCGTCCGGGCTTAGGGCTTTGCCTTCGGCGCCGTTTAGTTTGGTCGCGAACGACGACTCATCCCAGCGCGGTCCGAACTCGGATTCGAGTGCAGCGACGACAGCTGGGCTCGCGCGTAGTCGGTGCTTCTGGTGGTATGCTTCTGCATCCCAAAACCGCGCTTCGTCGGTCCCCGGCAGCAAGACCTGGGGCGCAAAGATCGGGTCAGGAAGGGCAAGGACGTAGCCCTGCACGTTTGCTCGTTGGGCGTCGTCGGACGGAAAAATTGCGGCGCGGTACTGGCCGCCACCACGTGACGGCGTGTGCCACGCACGAAACTCCCCGAGCAGCGTGTCGAACGTCGTCGCGCCCGGGTCAAAAACGACGCGGACCGTTTCCGCGTGGTCGCCGACACTTCGGTAGTTGGGGTCGAGCTGCCCGCCACCTGCATAACCGACCCTCGTCTGCACCACGCCCGGCATGGCGCCGAAGCGCGAATCGGGCCCCCAAAAGCAGCCCATGGCAAAAGCGGTCTTGTGCAACTCAGCGTTTTGCAGCGCCTCTTGCACTTGCTCGGCCGTGCGCACGTTGCGTGCCCAGGCTTGCATATCGACTAGCGCTACCACACCGACTCGATCTCGAACTCGCGGTCGTTGAGGTCGAACGATTCACCCGCCTCGAGACCTTCCATAGCCTTGTAAAGTGGGGCTTTTGAGGAAATTCCAAGAAAAGCACGGCCTTCGCATTCGAACTCTGCCGTAGCCACTGCGATGACCAGCATTCGGTCGCGGCCGCCGAGCTTCACGACAGCGCCGGGCTTGACTATTTGGGTCGCGGCAAACGAAACAGCGTCCAGTTGCGCCAAGTGCTCGCGATGATCGTGTGCCTGCGCTTCGTACTGTTCGGCGAGGTTGCGGCTTTGAACTGCCTGCGACAAATCGTCGGCTTCGACAGTCTCTCCCTGTGCGACGCGGGCGAAGCCGAAGGACTGCTCATATGCGTGTTCCGCTCGTTGTAAATCGCCCTCTTCAAGGGAGTGGAGTTTACGTTTGAGAGCTTCCTTGTCGATCGTCATCGTATCCTCCGAAAAGATGGAACATGGATTCCAACTCGCGACACCATTGTGTTGCATCGACGCCCCGCGGCAACCCGAGGCGACTGCGAGGTTGACTGGGGATAGCCATGTCCATGGCCGGCGTGTTGGAGCTTGTGAAGTCAGACCAACCCGATGCGGGACAGGAGCATCGCTCGGAGATTGAAGGGCAAGGCTTCTGCGCTTGGATCGAAGTCGCCCAGAAATAGGGTCAGCGACAACGGCAGTTTGAAGCGGAGCTGGCCACGGTCGCCTGGCGGCGGCCCTCTAGGCTCCGCTCTATCGGAGCAGCGACCCGGCCTGCTATAGTGGCGATATGGATGCGTTCTCCGAGCTCGCGGATGCTCTGACGCTCGGCTCGTTGTTGGATCTAGTCCGGGAACGCTACGGCGATTTCGAGCTGATCGATCATTGGAAGCAAGGCGAGTTCCATCATGATGTAGTCATTGGACTCCAGGCGCACTGCGAGTTGCCATGCCGGGTTCTGGTCGTCGCGACCAACTGCAACGGCGGCATCAAGGAAGTGCTCGCGTTCGACGAGTGCCCGTCGCGCCGGGCGCTTTGGCATCAACGCTGCCCAGAGAACCCAGAGTTCGCGGGAGAGCTTCCGGTCATCAAGGGCATGGCACGCACACATCATTGGTTCGATCCATGCGAGTTACTCGCCCCGGACGCGCGGAGTGAGCTTCGCTCAGAGTTCCGCCGGCGACAACGCGGGGGAGGGTGGGAGTCGAGAGACTGATCCCAAGGAAGGCGTGTCCCTTCAGAGTGATCGAATGAGGTCATGGGTTGAGTCTAAGTCTGCGCTCTGCGATTGACGACTGTCGTTGGATCGCCGTGGAGTCCGATCAATGATGTCGGCGAGAGTCTTGCATCCGTGACCGATCGTCCAAAATTGCTTGATGCGTGCCCACATGGCATTTTCAGTCCTAGATTCACATTAGCGCTTCGTGCACGCAGATGGAGGAACGCAAGATGAACGACCGCAAATCATACGAGAAGACCGACAAAGCAGTGTCGGACTTGACGCCGGAACAACACCGCGTGACCCAGAAAGATGGTACCGAGCCGGCATTCTCAGGTGAGTACTACGACAAAAAGGAACCGGGTCTCTACGTAGATGTGGTATCGGGAGAACCGTTGTTCGCCTCCATCGACAAGTTCGACTCGGGAACAGGATGGCCAAGCTTCACAGGGCCAATCAATCGAGAAAACGTTGTCGAACACGTCGACGACGGTCATGGCATGCGCCGCATCGAGGTTCGATCGAAGCACGGAGACAGCCATCTCGGCCATGTATTCAATGACGGACCCGAGAACTCTACCGGAATGCGCTACTGTATCAATTCGGCTTCGTTGAGATTCATCCCAGTCGAAGAGATGAAAGACGCCGGGTATGAGCATCTTCTGCACCTGTTCCATGCGGAACGAGATCGTGACTAGCGGAATCATCGGCCAAACGGCGCCTGAGCTCCGGGTACCGATCTGGATCGACGGAAGCGGTGAAGAACTTTCCTCGCTCAAACTCGGTGATCTCGGCGATGGACACAAAATCCTCTATTGCTTTCAACATTGGTGCCCCGGATGCCACTCACACGGTTTTCCGAGCCTCAAAAAGCTTGTGGACAACTCGGCCGACAAACCTGTTGGCTTTGCGGTCGTGCAAACTGTGTTCGAGGGTGCCGAGCACAATACACGCGAGAGGATCTTCGAAGCCCAGGCGCGGTACGACCTCAAGATCGCGTTCGGTCATGATCCGGCCCATCGGCGATACCCCACAGTGATGGAGGATTACCGAACCGGCGGCACCCCGTGGTTCATTGTGATCGAACCTTCAGGCCAGGTTGCCTTCAACAGTTTTGAACTGGACGTGGACGCATTTCTATCTGCATCGCCGAGCGAGTCATGATCATGACGAAGCATGTGACGCCGCGGGCCGCCGTCGTGAGGCGCGGCAAAAGGATCGAGACGATCGGCACAAATCCCTGCACGGCCAAGGGACCGCATGGGGTGTCTTGTCTCGGTCCGGACGAGGTCTGCACTTGTGCTACAGACCGAGGAGTTACAAGGAGTTTACAGGCATGAAGAGCGACAACCCCGTGGTCGGATTTCTCTATACAACAACCAACGGCGAGCACAACAACGACGTCGTTCGATTGTCACGTCATGCAAACGGTGAGCTCTCTTCGGAGTCGGTCTATGACTGCCACAGCCGCGGCGGCTCGAGCCATGCCTCGCCTGCGAACGGCGACTACGACGCGCAGGGGGCCGTCGCGCTGATCGGCGACTATCTGCTCACAACGAACACCGGGGGGCACACCGTCTCGGTGTTTGTCCTCACGCGTGACACAGGGGTGCTCGAGCACCTGCACAACGTCGGCAGCGGTGGCCTTCGGCCCGTCACGCTCCATTCGACCCCCGTCGCGGGAAGCGAGAGCGAGCACTGGGTGGTCGTTGGCAATCAGTGGGGAACCCCGACGGTCCTGTACGACGGCGACAAGCTGCGGCGCTACCCCAACGACGAGTTCTTCAAGCAAGACCTGACCCAACCCGATGCCTCGGACCGCGATCGATCAGTCTACCTTTTTCGCCTCGATACGCGCGACGGGTCGCTCACCGCGGTCGGCGAGCTCGCGCGCTACGTTCGGGAGAACGGCGGGCCCTGCGACGTCAAGTTCAGTCCGGACGGGACGAAGCTGTGCGTCACCGTGTGGGGAATCTGCCATTTTCTCACCCACAAGCCGCTGGCCGAGGAGATCCGCTTGAGCCGCGTCTACGTTTACGACTTCGCCGACGGCCAGGTCTCCAATGGACGACACTGGGAGGAAGCGGGCGTCACCGGAGCCGTCGGGTTTAACTGGTCGCCCAACAGCGAAGTCCTCTACGTCTCGCACTTCAACTTGCTCGAGGAAAAGCACGACCATGGGCTGGTCGTCCTGGCCGATCGGGACGGTGTCCTGTCCAAGCTAGGGCACTTCAATACCGGAGAGCCGAACGAGATCGACGAGGCGTGTTGGACCGTTCTCAGCCCAAACGCGGACCGTCTATACGTCGGTAGCTTCGAGACGAACGTCATCACGCCGTATCGATTGGACGAGGAAGGGAAGGTCGCCGAGACCCTGCCGTTCGCGCGGCGGGCCGAGGGGACCCCGCTCGAGGACACCAAAGACCTTTGGGTCGACCCGTCGAACGAGTTTCTGTACGCGCTCGGCTCCTTCGTAACCTATTCCATCGCGCGCTTTCGGGTGACGGTCGAAGGGCTCGAGCTCGTCGATGAGACGCCGCTGCAGGTCACCAAGGATGCGATCGGCAAGCCCGGGGTCTACGACCTGGCGGGATTGGTTGGGTACTCGCGATGACGGCCGGTCGCCCTCGCGCGCGCTGAGTCTCGCCCGGTGTTTCGGGCGCAGCGCCCGCGGCGTGATCAACGACCCGTCGCCTGCCGAAGGGCAGGTCTCGACCGCGCCATCCAGTGGCACGCGCTTCGGCACACCTTCGCAAGCCATCTCGTGATGCGGGGCGAGCCGCTGAAGGTGGTTCAGGAGCTCCTGGGTCACGCGAACATCGAGGCGACGATGATCTACGCCTACTTGAGCAAGTCACGGCTCAAACAGGCCGTCGCCAAACTCGACGAACCCGCACCGAAGCCACCGGGCGATGGTCACTATGTGGTCACTGCCGATCGGCGAACTCGCTAACCATAAGCACTAGTTAGTGGAGGCGGTGGGAATCGAACCCCAAGCGCGCCGATACGCAAACCTCAGGCGGACACTCGGTTTTCTCGCGTATCGCGGTCAAAGGCATGCAACGCACGCTCATGCCCACGTACCCTGACATACCCTGGAATCCCCCTGCTTGTCCTGCGCTCTGGTCACTATGTGGTCACTCACAATTCAGGCTGGCCGGCGCGTGATACGCTCCGTAGGTGTCTAGTGGTGCGCTCTCTGAGATCTTTCGAGCCCTCGATGATGCGGATGCTCGCTACTTGGTGGTCGGCGGTGTCGCTGTCGTCCTTCACGGTCATCCGCGGTTCACGGCAGACCTCGACCTCGTGCTGGATCTGACGTCAGCGAATGCTTCTGCCGCGATCGCGGCGCTACAGACGCTCGACTATCGGCCCCGTGCTCCGGTTCCTGCAGAGGACTTCGCGAACGACGACACTCGCGCGAGGTGGCGCGAGGAGAAAGGGTTGACTGTGTTCTCTCTGTGGAGTCCGAGTCACCCTGGCACAGAGGTCGACCTCTTCGTCGAAGAGCCGTTCGACTTCGAGGAGGCTTGGTCTCGCCGGCTTGACGCGGTCCTCGACGACGGCACGACGGTGCACGTCGTGGGGATCGACGAACTGCGGTCTCTAAAGCGAGGCAGTGGCCGGCCCAAGGACCTCGACGACATAGAAAAGCTCGATCAAATCGCGCGTGCTATGCTTAGCCCAGATGACAACGGCGGATAAACGCGGCTGGGAGCTCCACGAGGAGGAGCAGCGCATAGCCTGGCTTCAACTCACGCCCGCCCAGCGGTTGGCGTGGCTCGAAGAAGCGAAGCGATTCGCCGAAGCCGCAAAAAGCGCGCGGAAGATCACCGCAGACGACCGCAGTAGCCAGGCCAAGCGGGCCTAGCAGGCGTCTCCCATACTCGCTTGCGACCGGTGGCTTCGGGATTGGCAACCGCAATGGTGGAGGCGGTGGGAATCGAACAGCCGGCGATTCACCCGGTTCCGACGATTCTCGAATGGTTTCGGGGACAGGTATCGACGAAAACACGTCCAAAGAACACGAACAAAACGCGTTGCCGGACATTCTTATGACAATGTCACAAATCCCGGATGTGAATCGGGAGCTGGCTGAGGTCGGCGCGATGTTCTCGGTGATTGACGCGATTCGTCGAACCCGTGAGCGTTAGTGGATCGAGCTGCTATGGCTTGCGCCCCTCGAGGACCATCCTCCGAAGAGGACCGCGGACCTCCGTTCCGTAGAGACGGAGGAATAGCTCGCGACGAAGGGTTTCTTCGTCTATCCGATCGGCTCGCTTCGATCGGATCGAGCTCTCGGCGAGGCGCTTTGCAGTGGCGAACATCCTGCAGCTCTGCAGTAGCCTCTGCTCAGGTGGAAGCTTCATCAGCATCTCGCGGTACCGCTCTTGGATCATAGGACTCGTGTCAGACATCCTCGGCTCCAACCTCGTCGAGCAAATCTACCACACCCAGCTTCTTTGCCCATTCCCGAATATAGGGCCAGTCGAGATTGCTTTCGGACAGGATGAGGTTCTTGACGTCGCCGAGTTGGAGCTCGGATCTGCTCGTTTTCGCCCAATGTAGTTTAGAGAGCAGTAGGTCCTCTGGGGTCACGACCGAGAGGTCCTTGATTGTGGGCCAGTGGTATAGACATCCCATCACCGTCAAGGAGAATGCCGTGAAGAAATTTATGTTCTTGTCCCTCGGATTCGAAAAGCCCACGCCCGAGATCATGGGAGCCTGGCAAGCGTGGTTTGAATCGATCGGCGACCGGATCTTGGAGCAGGGTGGCCTGTGGAAAGGCGGGCGTGAGATCACGCCGGAGGCCACCAAGGATCTGCCGTTGGGCGCAGATTCGATCACCGGTTATCTCATCTTTCGCGCCGAGAGTCTCGACGAGGCGACCAAGCTCGCCAAGGCTTGCCCAATCGTGATTAGCAACCGCGTTTATGAAGTGATGCAGAAGTAGACGGGGCACCTGCCTGTTCATGATGGACAGCGCCTACCAAGATCTAGAGATGTATCCCGAGGCCGTCGATCGAGATGCTCTGGCCCACCACCGGGGTGCCGTCGCTGCCGCCCATGTGCATGTGCGGGTGGAACTCGGTCGCCGGCTCCCTACGCACCAGCGCGACGTTCTCGCCGCGAAACTCGTGTAGCGGGCGAACCGAAAGGCCTGGGACGGCGCCGGGGACGAAGGGGGCGTGGCGCGTGTCGATGCGCACCGTGGTCTGGTCTTCGAGGTCGAACTGGCGAAGTTTGACGAAAATCGTGCAGCCTTCTTCCGTGTATGGCGCATGGCTCGAACCGGGCGGGTTTCTCACATACGTGCCGGCCGGGTAATCGCCGCGCTCGTCCACTAACACCCCATCGAGCATTCGCCGGTCGACACCGGGCAACGGGGAGGGCGACCAGGGGAGGTCGGCTGTGTCAACTACCTCGCGGTGTTGATAGTCTGACCGCAGTTCCATCAGCCGTTGCATCGAGCCCGTGGCGGTCCCGTCAAGCATGCTCGCCGAAGTCCGAAGAATGTCGCAGACGTTCCGGCGACGGTGGCGGTTGGGCCCGGTACGGGGTAGCCTTCCGTCGTGTCCGACGAGCCAAACGAAGCGCCGGAAATGGACGACTTGGTGCGGCAAGCCGCCCGCGAAGTGGACCGCACCCTCATACGTTGGGCCCTTTCGCTTTCGCCATTGGACCGGCTCCGCGCTGCTGTGAGCTCCGCCGCTTCACTCCACGCATTGAGAGATGCCAAGTCCAACGGACGCTGACGTCGGAGAGCTCCTCCGGCGACTCGTGGACGCCGAAGTCGAGTTCATCGTGGTAGGTGGTGCTGCAGCCGTGCTTCACGGCGCTCCCATCACGACCGAAGACCTCGACATTGTTCATCGGCGAACACCCGAGAACGTCTCCCGCCTCATGATTCTGCTTCACGAGCTAGACGCTCATGTGCGCGAGCTTGCGAATCGTCGACTCACTCCTCACCAATCCGCTCTCCTCGGAGCGGGACACGTGCTTCTGTCGACGCGCCTTGGGCCCCTCGATTGCCTCGGCACCTTGATCGACGGCCGCGGTTTCGAAGAGCTGGTGTTGCACAGCGAGTCGATTGAGGATGAGGGTGCCGAGTTCCGGGTGGTCGACCTATCGACCTTGATCGACATCAAAACGAAAACGGGGCGAGCCAAGGACCGCTTGATGCTACCGGTGCTGGTCGCTCTGGCAGCGGAGCTCAAGGCCTCCAAGCCATAGAGTCTCAACGATGCCCACGCCTGATCCACAGCGTTTCGACCACCTCGTCGTTCTCATGCTCGAGAACCGCTCGTTCGATAATCTCTGCGGTTACTTGTACGAGAACGACAAGCCCGAGCATTTCATCCCGGACCGCGATCGTGCGTTTCGAGGGGTGGCGGGTCGTGATGACTTGGTGGATGACGACGGCGGGGATCCACCTGCCGAGTATCGTGTCCAGCAGGCACCGTGGGAGAAGACCTCGGACATGTTCGCGCCGTATCCGAACGCGACCGAGCCGCGCCGAGCTTCGCACCAGTCCTGACGCGCGCGGCCGATCAACCTCGTCTCGAGACACCCGACGCCAGGGCAAGACCGTATAAGCGTCTCCCCGAGCCCAAGGCGCATCAAGGGCCGATCAGCCATCTCGGCAGTCAAATCATCGAGCTCTCTTCAGCGATAGCCGGCGAGGCGGTCCCGGTTCTCAAAACCGCCGGCGAGGCAGTGAGCCACCTTCTCGGACACGTGCACCGGCCGGGCAAGTAGTCCCACCGCGGGCGGCGACGTACTCCGCCGCGCCCAGCAACACGTGCAACAGGATCTGAAGGACCACAGGTACCTTCGAGGAGAGCCAAGTCGTGGAGGCGGTGGGAATCGAAAACATCCGACTTCGAGCCGATTCGCGCAACTACGGGTAATCACGGGAAACCGGATCCCAAGTCAGGGGAATCAATAGACGGTGAACAGCAGTTTCGGGAAACCGCTTTGCCAACTGGCAAAATCGAACGCGAGACCGCGCAGGGAAGGGCGGACGTGGGAGATGTGCCCACCGCCCAGACCTTGGGCACGCTCGCGCGCAAGGTCTTGTCGAGCTCTAGGCATGCAGCGTCGCGAGAGCTGGCGCTCGCGGTCTTGCGGCTACTGGCACGTTCAATAAAGCGATCGTGATGGTGTCCACCAAACCGGGTTGGCGCCAGACCGACCTTAGCCGGGATCCGTGCAGTTCATCTTTCGATTGCTCGGGGCAGCCTAGTTCAGAGGCTTGTGTTGGAGCGGAGACGAGACGTGAATTCGGTGTTAGAATATACTCTGTGAAAGATCAGCACATCCGAGACTACACCGAGAGGGATTGGGCCAAGGTGGCCAGATTCGATCGGGATCACTGGGTGCAACGCTTTCGCGCCGAGGGGCCACGCGCGACGGTCGAGGCCAGTCACGCCCTGTTCGAGCACGCTCGGAGCGCACGGGGAGACTTTCCCGGTTCGCGCTACGTGGCGGCGGACCTGGGTGCTCAGGTTCGACTCAAGCAACTTTTGGATCGGGCCGCGCATGCCTTCGCCATTCGCTGAAGTCCTAGACTCACTCCGAGCCTCGTTCGAGGCGCTGGACGCAGACTGGTACGTATTTGGTGCCCAAGCCGCGCTCGTGCATGGTGCCGTAAGAATGACGGCGGATGTCGACGTCACGGTCTTCCCAGGCGACCGCCCTGTAGAGGCGCTCACAAGAGTCGTCGAAGCGCACGGTTTCGAACTGCGTGGGGCTGACGCAGACTTTGTCCGAGATACTCGCGTTCTTCCGCTCATTCATCTTGCGACGGGCATCAACGCCGACGTCGTGATCGGCGGCCCCGGCATTGAAGAGCTGTTCTGCTCTCGGGCGGAGGCCGCGGACCTGGGCGGAACGACGGTTCCCGTCGCAGCGGCTGAAGACGTGGTCGCGATGAAAATTCTAAGCGGTCGCCCCAAAGATCGAGATGATGTGGTCGCGATCATCGCCGCGCAGGGGCCGACCCTGAACCACCATCGCATACGTGAAACGCTTGAGCTCCTCGAGAAGGCACTCGATCGAAGCGATTTGGTCGTGGAGCTGGACCGAGCGCGGACCGAAGCGAAACGCTAGAGACCACGGGCAAGAAATGCTACCCCGGGTGGAGGCGGTGGGAATCGAACCCCAAGCGCCGCGATACGCTAACCCTACGCGGACACTCGGTTTTCCCGCGTATCGCTGTCAAAGGCGTGCAACCCGACCTCGTACTCACGTACCCTCCAGTACCCTGGAGTCCTCCTCGTTGCCCTGCGCTCTGGTCACTATGTGGTCACTGACAATTCGGGCTGGCCGAACGTGATGGCACTGGCGCTCGACCGTTTGGTCTTCTGCGATCGAAGCTGTGGCGCATGCTCGAACCCTAGGTCAAGGAGGGGCGGTGCCGGTGGTGTCTCGACTCACATCACCAACGGGGAGACGACCGATGAAAAGTCCATACAACACCGCGCGCGATGTCGCTGGCATTCTGGCTCTGCTTCTCTTAACCGTTGCTGGCAAACAGGCGTTGGCGGAAGAGAGATCCTGGGTTTTGCAGGAAAGAACGCTGCCGGTGCCCGCCGCTGCAAGCGAGGCGCTCAGAGACGCCATTGCGCAGGCGCCACAACCTGATGTGACACGCAGCAAGGGCACCCCCTTTCAGACGAATGAGGAATGGGTCGAGTATATCCGTGGGGCAGACGAGGCCGCCGTCGCGGCAGTCAAGGCCCTGACCGAGCGTTTGAAGGTCACAATCGAGGAAGAGAAGATCGCGGGCGTGACCGTCCGCAGGGTGACACCGGCGAACATCAATCGCGCAAACAAGAAGCGGCTGTTCGTCCACACGCATGGCGGGGCCTACATATTAAACAACGGAAGAGCCGGACTGTTCGAAGCGATCCTCGTCGCGCATCGGGCGAAGATCCAAGTGCTTTCAATTGACTATCGCATGCCGCCCAAGCATCCGTTCCCGGCCGCGGTCGAGGATGTCGTCGCGGTGTGGAAGGGCCTACTCAAGAAACGGGATGCGAAGTCCATGGCGCTCGGCGGCACGTCGGCTGGCGGCGGTCTAGTCCTGGCATCGACCCACAAGTTGATCGGGCTCGGCATTCCCGTGCCGGGAGCACTTTTCGCGGGGACACCCGAGGCGGATCTGACCAAAACGGGGGACAGCTATTTCACGAACGAAGGCGTTGACTACGTCCTCGTGACCTACGAAGGCGTGCTGGCGGGCGCCGCGAAGCTGTATGCGGGCGACCACGCTATGACCGATCCGCTGATATCGCCGGTGTATGGCGATTTCAAGGGTTTCCCCCCGACCTACCTGGTCAGCGGCACGCGGGACATGTTCCTGAGCAATACGGTGCGAGTCCACCGCAAACTGCGCACGGCCGGGGTCGTTGCCGATCTCAACGTCTATGAAGGGTTCTCGCATGGCGAATACCTGAAAGTGTTCGACTCGCCGGAATCACAACAGGTCTTTGCAGAACTCGGGGCGTTTCTGTTGAAGTATTTAAAGTAGCCAGCAAAAAGAGCTAAGGCAGGCATGAACACAACATCGATTCTGAAGCGAACACGACACGCCCTGGTCGGCGCAGGGATTACGATCTTCCTGCGGCGGCTGTGCGATCCCAGGCGACAATCCGCCCACGGCAGCCGGCTGGCTGTGTCTGCGCGGCCTACTGCTGCTCAGACGCCTTAGGCGGCGCTTTCTTCGCTTACGTCCCAGCCCGGGAATAGCAACACCGCTGGATGAACACGAAGAGCTCGCGCCAAAGTCTTTGCTCGTTCCGCGCCGAGTTGCGTCCGTCCGTTCTCGATGTTCGAAATCGTCGATTGCGTGAGGCCGGTACGCGCGGCCAACTCCGATTGCGTGAACTCGTTCTTTTCTCTGAGGATACCGACCATCTCGGCGGGCGTGAGCTTGACTCGGATCGCAGACCTTGCGAAGTCGCCGCTCCGAAGTGCCTCTTGAACCTTCTTTCCGCGCTTAGTACTCATGGGGATTCACCTCCAGCACGAGGACCTCGAAGCGGTCTCCTTCGACCACGTAGAGGACCCGCCACTTCTTGGTCAGATAGCTCGAGCGTGCACCTTTCCACTCGCCCTTGAGCGCATGGTCCCGATAGCCGGGAATCAACCGGAGCGATCGTGGTCCAGATGCTTGGACGACCTCTTTCCATGCCTCGTACTGTTTGACGACGTCTTTGGGGACCCTCTTGAGTTGCCTCTTGCAAGGCCTGCTCTCGAGGACCTCCCACATTACCTATAGGTAATATGACTGAGAGATAATGTCAAAGGCAAGAGGGGAATCACGGCAGAAACCGCGGTTCGTCTTTCGCGGGTGTTCAAGAACTCACCTCAGTTCTGGCTTGGTCTGCAAATGGACTGGGACCTCTGGCACGCCGAACGTGACCTCGCTGAGGTGGGGTGACGACAGAACTTTGGCCAGTGGATCGACCGGCTACCGCATTTTCACCCCTTTGCTCGAAGATGATGTCGAACCTAGAGTGCTACTGGGCTCCGGTTGGGAGAGGAGGTTGGTGTGGGCATCCTGAGAAAGCGTCGAGGCGTTCCCTTCGTCCGGCGGGCACCGACAAAAAGCGGTCAAGATGTCTCGATCCACGTGGCGAAGATGACGTTCGCCCACGTCAGGTGGTGGCATTCCCACGTTCAACCAATCATCGACCGCGACCCGAGCAGGGCGGACTACGGCTGGAACTGGCTCCTCTACGTTCCTTTCGCCGAGGTCACGGGGCGTGTCCTGACACGAAGACCCCTTGGGTACACAATAGGGCTCTCGGACCCGGAACGAGACCGCTTCGTGCCATGCGCCCTCATGCAACTGCTGGGCCGTGTCCCCGCGCTCGACGACCACGACCGAGAAAGCGTGTTCGTCTGGTTTCTCTCCACGGCGCCCGACGAGGCTCTGACAACCATCGAGGATCACCCAATCGCAGTAGACCGCATCCCTCGGCGTCTTGGAACAATCGGCCTCGACGTTGCAGTGACCCATTCGCTAAATGAACGGCGATTCGGACGGACCGCGCTCTACGCCGACGAACGTGGCGGCGAGGCCTTGCTCCAATGGTACCGTCGTCGTGGCATGACGGTCTTGCCCGATGAGGCAAAGCTCCCACCCGGGCCGAGGCGCTTACTGAAACCAAGCGACGGCCGTTACTGCTACTACACCGTGCCGGCCGCCGTCGAGGCGAGCAAGGAGCTCGATTCGCTCCGCTGAGAGAATCATCATGGCCACGCCCACCACAGCTTTTGCCGATGCGGCCGCCAAGTATGGCGACGTCGACCCCGAAGACATCGAGGCGGTGCAGAAGTGGTTTACCGAAGCGCTGCCCACGCTCCCACTCAACATCCTCGAGCAGGTTCTCGAGGAGCTCCTTACCCACGACGGCGCGACCGCCGACCGTGAGATCATCCCGGTCTACCCTGAGCGAGCTCCGTTACCATCTCTTCGGTCGAGCCCGCCGATAGTCGCACCACTCCTCGCAGAAGATTGGAAGCGAATTCTTCGCAGGCTGCTAGCACGCCTGCGAAGGTGAGGGGCTATTGGTGCTTGCTCTTCACGTACTTCCACGGGATCGGAATGACCGGAGCGATCCGGATGCGAATCGTCCATTCTGATCCGACGGCACCTCCGTGGTTGCCTCCGGGCGGCGGCGTGTACGCCCACAGCTCCGCGCCGAACTGCACCGGCTGCCTCTTCTTGCCAAGAATGACGACCCTCCTGACGCCTACGGCCAGCGGGAAGCGAACCGTCTTGGTTTCGAGAGAATACGACCAGGTTGGCGCGGCCGCGATCTGCCATTGGTCTTTCAAGTTGATCGCGTAGAAGTACTGCCCGGCCAAGGTCTGCGCCATGGGGCGCGTCGGCAAGTTCCATGTGTAGTTGACGATGGCGCCATACACGTTGCCGTTCTTGGGAGACGCGTAGCCGATCACCACGTCGGGGCCGATCCCCCAGTCGGCGCGGAGGTTCGGGTTGGAGCCAGTCGGGAAGACTGCATTGAATCCGCCCATGATCATGAGGCCGTTGAGGAGGGTCGTACCCCAGAGGCCGTCGAGCGCGATGTTGCCGAACTGAGTAGCCGTCTCCACGTTTCCGGTTCCGGTGACATAGGGCTCCCCGAATTGGAACGAAATATTCGGGCGCAAAATGACATTGCCCAGCTTGGTGGGAAACGGAAACGCTGGCTGAAACGTGTAGCCAAACGATGCCCTCCGCCCGCCCGGCGCGCTGCCGTTGTGCTGCTTGATGTCCAAGAAGCTGGTGATGGCCATCACCGGCGCGCTCGGGTTGGCAAGCTGTGAGCCCAAATCCGGATCGTCGGTGGGGTCTTCTTCCGCCAGAGCCTCAGCTCTTGCGGCCTTGGCCGCCGCATCTTCCGCGAGGCCTACGCCACCGCAGAGCGTTAGCGCCGCAAATGCAACGAAGGGAACACCAAGGCCCAACAATCTAGGAAGAGGCACGTCGTTACTTCTCGAACTCGGTCAGATTGACGGGGGCAGGGTTGGGAAACCTCTCGAGAGACTTCATGTACGCGCTCGAAGACTTTGCCAATGCGCTGCGAAAAAGGCTTAGTTCACAGCCGTCAGGTTCAGAAGCGAAAATGAGATGCAGCTGTCTGGCCGCCACGTGGCGGCCAGACGCTCGTGTTACTTCTACTTCTTCTTGGCCGGGGCCCTGCGCTTCTTCGCGGCAGTGCGCTTCTTCGCCACGCGCTTCTTCGCGGCAGTGCGCTTTTTCGCCACGCGCTTCTTGGCCGACTTGACCTTCTTGGTCGCGCTCTTCTTGTCCGCCGCTACCGAGGCGTCCAGCTTCTTCTTCGCGGCTGCGACCTTCTTCTTGTGGGCGGCGCTCTTCTTGGCGGCGGCCTTCTTGTGTGCCGCGAAGTCTTTCTTGAGCTTCGCGTACTCAGCTCGTGCGCGTGCTTTCAACGACTTCTTCTTCGCGGGTGCTTTTCTCTTCTTTGCTGTCGCCATTACCGTCTCCTAGGGGTCACGTCCCCATTTTTCTGAGGTCGCAATATGCTCCCCCCACTTTTGATGAGCGCATCATAGAGCAACTCATCGACTTACTTCAACAACGTTCCGACATTGCTGCTCGATTCGCGCCTTGCATTTTGAGCCTTGCGCCCCGAGATCTATACGGCCGGTGGCGGCTTAAACGGTGGCGCTCCCACGGGCGGCTCGCGAACGAACCAGCGTCCTCCGAGGAACGCGAGGTAGATGATGTAACCGGCGGCCGAGGCGACGCCGGCAACATAGGTAAGCGCTGCGGAGCGCAGCATCGCGCGAGCACCCTCTCGCTCCTGCTCTCCCAAGAGCCCGAGTTGTTCCAATTGCTCGAGCGCCCTCTTGCTCGCGTTGAACTCGACCGGGAGCGTCAAGAACTGGAGCAGTAGTGCGCCCGCGTAGGAAAGCACACCCACTTGCACGATCACGGGCATTCCGAGCACCGATCCAAGAATCGCTGCCGGCATGCCGAATCGAGCCCCGGCCGCCGCGAGGGGTGCGAGTCGGCTTCGCAATTCGAGTGGGGTGTAGTCGACCGCGTCTTGAATGGCGTGTCCTGATTCGTGCGCCGCAATCGCCATGGCCGCGATGCTGGGCATCGCATAGACCGCCTCGGAAAGACGGATTTCTTTGGTCCGAGGGTTGTAGTGATCGGTCAATTTCCCTTGGGTTGGGCCGATCTGGACACGGGGCATCTGGTTTGCATCGAGAATCCGCTGCGCCGTTTGTGCCCCGGTCACGCCAGCGCTGTTTCGAACCGCACTCCAGGTTCGGTACGTGCTGTTGAGTTTCTGCCGCACGATCATCGACAGCACGAAGACCGCTCCAGCGATCCAGTAGTAGCTCGTTTCATCCATGGCTTGCATTCCTTTGGTCGCCTGCTTCTTGTAGGCGATATGCGTGCGCCAATCGACCTGGATGGTGACGCGAGTGTAGTGCTGAGATAACGTGCGAACTGGTATCCGGGTGCGCTTCGAGGATGCATTTTCACCCCTCAGCAGGGCACGTCGGACACTTCCCAGAGCTGCGCGTTGTCGTTTTGCCCCTCAGCTACCTCGCGGCGCTAGGCGGCCTGGGCCTCTTTGGCGGCACCCCTTGCAGCGCGGCTGAGTGAAGCCGTTGCCGAACCGGCGAAGATCATGTGGATGCCAGCGATCGTGCCGACGGCCCACATTCCCGACACTGGGAACTGGCGCCAGATCATGATTCCTAGGGCCAACGCAGCGATGCCGCTGAAGAGCGTCCACCCCCAACCCTTGATCGGCCGAAGTCGAAACGCGTAAACGATTTCGAAGGCGCCGTCGACGAAGAGGTATGCCGCCAAGACCAAGGTCAGTGTGGCCAACCCCATGCCGGGTCGAGCGATGAGGTAGCCACCCACGACCAGCGTCAGAGCGCCTAGCACGAACATGAGCAAACCCCGCCCAAATGAGCCCATCTTGAATGCGAGAAAGAGCCTCGAGACGCCTGACACGAGCAGCAGCACACCGACGGCGATCGTGACCGAGAGCCCCGCAACCAGGGGCGAGATGACGGCCAACACCCCTGCGATCGCGATGCCGATCCCTAGCGCCATGCCGAGACCGGCGTGCCGCTTGATCGTGCTCAACATGTCCTGATCCACTTCTTCGATTCCGTCGGTCATGGCTTGCCTCACTTATTCGCTGGTGCTCGTCGTGGAACTCAAAGATTCTTGTACCGGTTGATGTCGAAGGTTCCGGCTCTTCTCGGGTTCGTGCGCTCGCCGTATGCGGTGACACTGTCCAACACGGGCCAGAAGTCCGGGCTCGACCGCCGAATGCCCCAGCGTTCGACAATCGCTGTGAGGTCATCCTGAGTCTCGGCATCGATCAATGTCGACGCAAACTCCTCGATCTCATCCTCGTTGATGCGGAACATGAAGTTCGGGTAGGCGGTGTATATGCCTTCCAAGATCATGACCTGAGCCTTGCTCGGGATATCGTCTTGAAGTGCCATCGAGATGAATCCCTTTGTTGCGTAGTCGCGCTCGTGCATCATCGTGTAGACCACTGGCTCTCGCCCAGCTCCGTCGACGCGAAGGAACACCGCTTCAGGCAGAAGCGTCTTGAACTTGCGCCAGGTCGGCTCTTGCTCACGCGAAGCGTCGACGATCGAGATGAGCGCTTTGGTGATGCGGTCTGCATCATCTCCGGTCTTGGGCCGGTTGATCGGGTCGTCCGCGTTCACCCGCGTCCCTAGGTAGGCTATGGCCTTCTCGAGGAACTCCCGCTTGGGGTCGTCGGTGGTGTACTTGATGTCCGTTGGGATGTCCTCGTCTGGCTGCAAACGCGGCACGAGAGCCGGCGTCACGGCTTCGGCTAGCTCACCCTGGTACCAGCTCTCGAAAAGGGGGCGGCGTGCTTTGACCGGAAGGAACCGAAGGAAGTTCAGCTCATTGGATACGCGGCTCAGCCCGAAGATCTGACGCGACGCAAAGATCTGCGAGAGGGTATCTCCGAAAACGTCGAAGTTGATATACGCAGAGTAGGCGGCGTGCTCCATGATGGGCAGATCGGCAACCCAGACGGTCTTCGGAAAGTCACCCATCGCGGCGCTGCCCTCCACCGCATAGCCGTTGTCGTCGTGACGGATAAACGAGAGAAAGGGGGTGTCGTCAGGGTATTCGCCACGCCAAATATCGGCAAGACGAGCACGATGATGCGTCTCCTTGGCTCGCCCAAACGCGCGCTTGATGGCTTCCTTGCGACGCTCGAGGTACTCACGCTGCATCAAGAACGCGTCCATGAGATTGTCTGGGTTCTGCTGCAACGCCACCAGCGGATCAATCTCAGCGCGATACACCGGGTCGTTTACATATAGCGACGTATCTGGGCTCTCGAAAAGCATCCACCAGCGTTCCTGCACGGTGCCCACAGCCATGTTTCCGTGACAGGACGGCCCATGCACGATACTGGCGTTCTGTAGCCAGCCCGTATCGAGAGTGAATTTCCAACGCGCTTTCGGAGGTATCGCGTTGAAGGTGCCCAAGGGATTGAATCGCTCCGCGTCCGTGTACCCTGGAAGCCGATCGGCGCTCCAATCCTCTTCGGAGAACATGTTTTTCCAACGGTCGAGTTTCTCATCACTGGCCAACATCTGAAGGCGCGTATTCTTCACGCAGTCCGTCAGCTCCAGCAGCATGAACCGGTAGTAGAATTTGCCATCGACCTCTCCGTTGGGGAGATGCTGATGCACCGGGACCGTGTCTTTACCACTTGGCGTCGTCGAGCGAACGAGGATGAAGGAGTTCGCATCGTCGCGGTCCTCGAAAAGGAAATTGACCAGGAACAAGTGCTCGAAGATGTATCTCGCAACGAGCTTGGAAGGCTTGTCATCGGCGTTGAGGAAAGCCTCCCATTTCTGAATCTCTGCGAGCTCGTTCGCAGTGGGATCGGGCGCCTCGTAGTCGATGGGCGCGCCGTTCTCCAGCCAGGACATGGTCGCGGTGTATTCTTCCTCGCTGAGGCCCGAGACCGCCAGCGGCATGCCCTCTTGCGGATACTGTTCGGCGTAGCCGTCGATCTCGTATTTGTTGGGAAGGTAGTTTTGGCGTTCCAACTGATCGATCTTGATGTCAGCAGGAAATTGCTCGTTGGGCTTGACGGGATTGGCATGCCCGAGCACCAGCATCTTGCCCATGATGGAATCTCGGCCGCCTTCAATCACCGAGAAGAAACCCATCTCTCGCCAATCATCGAGGGTGTTGGCGCTATTCCACACGAACGTCGGCTCGATCGGCTTCCCCCGCGCCGCGTAGGTATCGACCTTCATCGCCCCGCGCACAATTCCGTCCACGCTCCGGAGATCGAGCTGCCCGGGAGAGTCGTAGCAAGCGTGGCATCCGACACATTTCGCATCGAAGATGGGCTTGATGTTGCGAGTGAAGGAGACGGGCGCGCTCTTCGGCGTGCCGGGCTCAGCCGTGCCCGGCGATTCCTTCTCCGTTGTTCCGCAGGCCGCTCCGAGGAACGAGACGACGAGAGCCGCGCCAGCGATCAACGTGAATCGGCCATGCCTCTTGGGCTGTTGTTTCTTCGCCGCCGCTCGTCTCTTCGCTATGGTCGCCATTCTTCTCTCCTTGGAACGATGTCTTTGGCTTGCGTGTCGACCAGCCGATGGGCTCGCCAACGAAGTTAGGGAATTCATTCAGCCTCTTGCTCATCGAGGCGGAGGACCGAGATCAGCGAGAAGTGCCGCTCGTAGAGCGCCCGTAGAACGCCATTCAACGCTCCCTGATCGGCCAAGCGTCCAATGAGGACGCTTTCTGGGTCGCCCTGAGCGCTGCTGCACCGGGTGATCTGCATTTCCCAAAGCTCCTCTGCCCAGCGTGGGTCCACCTCTCCGCGGACGCGGATTTGGTAGATTTCCGCTTCCTGCAGCGTCCGCTGATTGCTTTTATGCCTGCTCGCCATGGATTGAATCCGATGGCAGCGAAGCTATCAGGGCGAGCCCGGGATGACCTGAGCCCAAACGGCCCAAAAACGGCCCATTCTCATCGAGCCGACTCCGCGCGCGAGATTCGAATGCTATGTCCCCGTCGAACTCATCTCATCCCGGAGCAACGACATGAGCACTGGAACTGGAACTAAACGATCGCTGAAGGTCCTCGGGTCCTTGGCCGTTCTTCTCGTCGTGTATCTTGCGATGAGCGCGTTCTACCGCCTGCCTGACATCTCCAGCCGCAAACAGTCCTTCATGATCGATGATGGAGAGATCACCGCCCTGGGCCGGCAGTGGGGTCCACAGACGGCCGCCAATCCAGGAAAGACGGGAGTCTATCTGTTGCCAAACGGACGCGATGCTTTCGCCGCTCGCGCCCTCTTGGCGAGAGCGTCGGAGAAGAGTCTCGACGTTCAATACTACATGTACCACCAGGACACCGTTGGCAGCCTGCTCACTTATGAACTGCTCAGCGCCGCGGACCGCGGGGTGCGCGTGCGGGTACTAATCGACGACATCTACGGCAACCAGGATGAAACCACCTGGTTGGGGCTGGATGCGCACGACAACATTGAAGTGCGGATGTGGAATCCGTGGAAGCGAGGCGGGGGCCGTCTCATCCAGTCCGTCGTGCGGGTGTCCGAGATCGACTACCGTATGCATGCGAAGTCTTTCACGGCGGACAACCAGGCGACGATCCTGGGCGGCAGGAACATCGGTGATGAGTATTTCGATGCGGACAAGGACGTTGCCTTTTCCGACATCGACGTCCTGTCCATCGGGCCGTCGGTGCGCGAAGTCTCAACGGAGTTCGATGCGTACTGGAACGCAGAGCACGCGTACCCGGTCAACATCTTGGCGCGTCAGGGGACCCAAGACGACCTGGCTGGACTCCGTTCGAAGAAAGCTGCATTTTACCAAGAGCAATCCACCTCGGACTACGTCGAGGCGTTGACCGATTCGGATCTAGCCAAGGGCTTGAAGGATGGGTCCTTGGCGTGGAGCTGGTCGGACGCTCGCGTGATCCACGACTCGCCGCAGAAGATGGACTTGAAAAAGGCCGGCACCGACGAGCTGCTCATTTCAGCTCTTGCCCCCTACATGACCGGCGCCAAGAAGTCGGTGTACATCGTGTCGCCCTATTTCGTGCCCGGCGACAAGGCGACCGAGGCGCTGTGCAAGCTGAGCCAGGATGGCGTTGACGTCCGAATCCTCACCAACTCGCTTGCGTCCAACGATGTGTCGGCGGTGCATGCCGGCTATGGGAAGTACCGCCGCAAGTTGCTGCGCTGCGGCGTTCGCTTGTTCGAGCTGGACGAGTCCCTAAAGGACAAGGAAAGCAAAATGTTCACCTGGTTGCCGGGTCTGGCCAAATCCAGCTTGCACGCCAAGACGATGGTATTCGACGGGGAGATCATGTTCGTGGGTTCGTTCAATTTCGACCAGCGTTCCCTGAACATCAACAACGAGATCGGACTGTTGTTTCACGATCCGGAAATCGCTGGCGCTTCCGCGAAGCACTTCGAGGACCATGTCAACACCGTCGCCTTCGAAGTCAGTTTTTCGAGCGCAGGCGGGCGTGAGAACATGCAGTGGACAGGGGGGCAGGGTGGGCCGGACGTGGTCATGGAGAAAGAGCCCTACGCCACCACGATCCAGAAGCTCACCGTGGGCATCGTCAAGTGGTTGCCTATCGTCGATTCACAGCTCTGAACTGAGGTCTCGGGCGCCGAGGATGCCGAGCTCGGTCGCTTTGGTCACGGCCTGTCGGCGACCGGAGACGCCGAACTTGGAATAGAGGTTCTCTGCGTGTCGTTTGACGGTTGCGGTCGAGATGCAAAGCCGGTCCGCGATCTCTTGTCTGCTCAGCCTTTCCGAAAGCAAGCCCAGAATGTCGAGCTCCCGATTGGTCAGCACGGCAGCCAATGGCTGAGGCGGCGTGCTCCTCCGCATGGACCGCTGTTCGGGTGATGCGCCTGGCTGCGACTCCCGATCCATCGGGAACGCAGAGAGGATTCGCTCGAGATACTGCTGCGCCTCTTCATCGGCTTCGAGGCCATGAAGCAGTCTCGCGAGCGCCGGGCCCAGGTCGACAAACAGACGAATGAAGTTGCTGGGTAGGGCGAGGCGGATAGACCGGCCGAGCGCATCACGCGCCGCATCCTTCTGGCCCTGTGCATCGTAGAGCAACGCCCGTACCGCCAGCGTCTCGATCAGAAAACGCCGGCCGTGGACCTGTTCGAAAAACTCCTCGAGGCGCCCGAGCAGGCTGGCCGCACGCCCCAGGCTCGCCTCGCTCCCTTCCCCGATCCACACTTTGGCCAGGGTCAGCTGTGGTTCGAAAAAACCACTCTGTGGCGTGAACGGACCCCGATCGAACGATGCTGCCCAGGCCAAGGCTGCGGCCGTGTGGCCCCGCCGGAGCGCGAGCTCCGCCTCGTAGGCTTGCGCGCGTTGCAGCCGATCCGAATTGTGGATCCGCAACATGTGCTCGCTCAGGGCATTCGCCCTCTTCTTGGCCTTGTCCGCTTGTCCGAACGCTTCCTCTACGGATGCAAGAACGAAGGTCGCTTCGGTCCAATATTCTAGGTTGGCAACCTCCCCGGGGCCCTCGATGGACATTAGCGTCACCCTCGCTTCGGAAAGCTCGTTGCGGTGGTACAACGCCTGGCCCAGGAAGTAGCGCCCGAGCAATGTGGCCTCGGGCAGTCCGGCTTTGACTCCGATCGCTAGGCACTCGCGGGACGCTCGCAGCAATCCCAGGAGATCTCCCTCCATCCATTCTGTAAAACAGAGGGAGATGAGCAATCGCGCCTGATAGGTGCCGACTGGAACCGAGGCGTCAGCCAGCAGCGCGTGGATCGAATCGCGTGCTTCTCTCGCGCGCCCGGAAATCTGAAGCGCCCCGTTCCGGTTCACGCTTGCGAAGCCGCGTTCGCTCAAGCAATTTGCCGGCAATTCTTGCAACGCCCGCCCGCCATGCTCGATGGCCGCCTTCGCATCGCCTTCGTTGAAAGCCTTGGCAGTTCGCAGGGCGTTGATGCCACCTCGTAGGCGTTCCACGTTACACGACTTCTCGCGGGGCTCACATGCTCTGTCGGCGAGCAGCTCCTCGATCCGGTCTGCCATCTCGTAAGCTCGCGGGTAGCGTCCCCGGTTCTGGGAATGCCAGGCCTCCAGCATGAGCAGCTCGGGGTCGCTGTCGCGTACGTCTGCGGGCAGCGCCTTCAGCCAACGGTCGAGGAGCTGCCACTGTTCCTGGTTCAGGATCAGATTTCGGTGACGAGCGATCAAGCCCGCGGCCGCTACGGGGCCGTCTCCCCGTAGAACGTGGTCAAACGCTTCGTCTAGGCAACCGTTCTCTTCGAACCATCGAGCGGCGCGCCGATGAAGGGCGGCGATCTCTTTTGGCGAAGAGTTGTCCTTGAGCTGGTCATAGAGCAGCTCCTGGAAAAGGTGGTGGTAACGATACCACTTCTTTTTCTCGTCTAGCGGTATGCAGAGCATGCCTCGCTCATCGAGGTATTCGACAAAGGTTTGGCATGTCCCCGACTCGTCCGTCGCGCAGGGCGCTTCGCAGAGCGCGACGGAGAGCGGGGCGCAGAAACGGCCCAAGATCGATGTCTTACGCATGCAATCGCGGTACTCGGGCGTCTGTTGCGACAGCACTTCTTCGAGGAGGAACTCTCGGACTTGGTTCAAATCACCGTCAAAGTTCTCGAGGAACGCTTCGGGATCGGACTCGTGCTCCAGCGCCAGGGCGGTCAGCCGCAGGCCAACGGGCCAGCCTTCGACTTGCTCGAATACACGCGCGACAGCCCGATCGGAGATCGGACGCCCGGTCGCCTGCCTCAGAAAGGCTCCCGTCTCGGCCTCGTCAAACTCGAGGTCCCGCACGCGGATCTCACTCAGCAAGTGCTGCGCCCGGAGCTTCCCCAAAGGCAGTGGAGGATCCATACGGGTGATGATGACCAAGTGCAGCGCCCGCGGGAGGTGTTGCAGCAGCAGACTGAGCAACTCGTCGTGCACATCCGGATTGTTGATCACGTGGAAGTCGTCCAACACCAGGACGAAGGCCGCCTCGAGGTGGTCCAGCTCGTTTACCAGAGAGGTGGCGATTTCCGTGATGGGAGGGGGCGTGCTCGCCTCCAGTAACGCTCGTGTCTCGTCGCACGCATCGGGAAAGACCCCCTGCACGGCAGACACTACATAGCTGAGGAGCGTGAGAGGATCGTTTTCGGCCTCTCCGAGGGAGAGCCAGGCACTGGGGCCAGGGTGGGAATCGAGCCAGTCACTGATGAGCGTGCTCTTACCGTAGCCCGCGGGGGCTGAGACCAGCGTCAGCGGCAAATGCATCTTCGCGTCGAGCCGCGCCATGAGCTCGCGGCGGTGAACGACGTCCCGAGTGGTCGGCGGTCGGAACAACTTTCCGCGAATGAGGCCCTGTACTTCCACTCGTCCCGAGGATCTATGTCTCTTCCTGCTTCACTTCAAGCGACAACCATGCATCTCCCAGCGCACGGAGCGCACGGAGCGCCCACCGAAAGCGGAGTCAAATGGGCCATTTTTGGGCCCTTCCGGCTCAGTTCATCGCCCCGTACTGAGGGTAGGGTCTGCGGAGAAAAGGAGGGCGATCATGATTACCGATCAACCAGTGAACAACCACGAGGACCTTTTGAAAGTGGTGGACGGCCTGTTGGCGGAGGCCGGTCTGGACCGCAAGGACTTTGGTGGGAAATTGACGTTTGCCGGGTTGGATCCCATCCGTCCGACGGTATTGAAAGTCGGGGCGGCATCTGCGGCCGTGGCGGCAGCGAACTCCATAGCCGCCGCGATCATCTGGAAGATGCGAACCGGCGAGAGTCAGGACATCCACATTGACCTCCGGAAGGCCTATCTGCTCCAAAGCGCCTGGCAAGAGGGTCTGGAGCACTGCACATTGGTCAATGGGGTTTCGGTGATGCTGGACCCAAACCAGTACGGTCCCTCGCTATCCATTAATGCCACCAAGGACAACAAGTGGGTGCTCGTGGCTGCACCGTATCCGTCCCAGCAGAAGAAGCTCAGCCGTTTGCTCAACTCCGGCTATCTGCCCGACCAGGTGGACAATGCGGTCAGGAAGTGGGACGCCGAGGATCTGGAGGCGGCCGCGCAAGATGCCACGCTTCCCATCGTCATGTGCCGTACCCAGGAGGAATACAAGGCAACGGATCAGTATGAACACAACGCTGGAACCCCACTAATCAACATCGAGAAGATCGGCGATAGCGATCCGGAGCCGCTTGGGCCCGCCGATCGACCCCTCTCTGGTGTGCGGGTGCTGAACATGGTTCACGTGGTCGCGGGTCCAACCGTTCCGCGCCAGCTCGCTGCCCAGGGCGCCGACTGCCTGAACCTGAACACGCCGGATTGGGTTGAGAACCCGGCTTTCTACTGGCAGTGCGATGTCGGAACCCGTCAGGCCTATCTGGATGCACGGGTAGACAAGAACCGAAAGCAAATCTACCGGCTGGTGAAGGATGCCGACATTTTTGTCGAGAATCTGGCCCCCGGTCGTGCCTCGAGGGAAGGCTACTCGCCAAAAGAATTGGCGACGTACCGGCCCGGCCTCATCTACGTCTCGATCAAGCTCAGCGCGCCCACCGGGCCGTGGGCCCAGTGGGTGGGCTTCGACTTCAGCGCTGGGGCGATAACAGGGTTGCTCAGTGAGACGGGCTCTGCGGATCACCCCGCGGCCCCTCACGGTGTCAACGTGGTCGTCGACTTTCTAACCGGCTACATGGCTAGCGCGGGCGCTCAGGCGGCTCTGATTCGCCGAGCCAAGGAAGGCGGCAGCTATCATGTGACCGTCACGCTCACGCAAACCGCCATGTTCATGTTGAGCCTGGGCTTGATCGACAAGAACACACTGCTCGACCTGGACAGCATGGGCGAAGACCATCAGCGCCTCGAGCCCAATCTCCAGACCGGGCAGACGCCATTTGGGGAATTCACGCGCCTCGGCTCTCAGGTGGAAATGTCAAAGACACGGGAATACTGGGACGATCCGATTATCGTACCGAAGGGCTCCTGCAAGCCCGAGTGGCTGCCCCGGAAGTAAACGCCGGCCTATGCGCTTGCTGCGACATGGGCGCCCAGCAGCAAGCGCATGTAAGTCCCCCTGAAAGGGTTCCCTTGGGTCGTCCCGGAGGCCGACGCTTCCGCATTCGCGGAATTGATCGCACAGATAAATGGGCCGTTTTTGGGCCATCTCGGCTCAGTTCATCCCCGCGTATTGCGGGTAGCATTCCGCGGAGAAATGGAGCGTCATCATGATTACCGATTCACCCGTGAACAACCACAAAGACCTTGCGAAGGTCGTTGACGGACTCTTAGAAGGGGTAGGCCTCGACCGCAAGGACCTGGGCGGGAAACTGAGCTTCGCCGGGATGGACCCCATCCGCCCCACGGTCATCAAGGTCGGGGCGGCTTCGGCGACTGTAACGGCGGCCAACTCGATCGCCTCCGCGCTCATTTGGAAGATGCGCAGCGGCGAGAGCCAGGACATCCACGTTGACCTGAGAAAAGCCTGGGCCACCCAGAGCGCTTGGCAGGATGTCCTCGCAGACTGCACGTTGATCAATGGCGTTTCGGTGATGGAGTCGGGGAGCATTGGCGGATTGCCACCCACCATCTCCCCCACCAAGGACGGGCGCTTTGTCTTCATCTGCCCGCCCTATCCCTCGATCGCAAATAGGCTCATGCAGTTGCTCGACAGCGGCACCCTACCTCACCAGATCGAGCAAGCCACGATGAAATGGAACGCCGAGGATCTCGAGAAAGCGGGTCAAGATGCCGCGGTACCCATCGTGGTGTGTCGCACCCGAGAGGAATACCAGGCCACCGAACAGGGTCGAATTCATGCTGCAGCTCCGCTGATCAATATCGAGAAGATCGGTGACAGCGATCCGGAGCCGCTAGGGCCCGCAGAACGGCCACTGTCGGGAATACGAGCGCTGAGTATGGTTCACGTGGTGGCGGGTCCAACCATCCCGCGCCAGCTCGCCGCCCAGGGCGCCGATTGCCTGAACCTCAACACTTGGAACTGGATCGAGGCGCCCAACCTCTATTGGCAGTGCGATGCGGGACTACGCCAAACCTACCTCGATGCGCGCGACGACAAGCACCGAGCACAGATCTACAAGCTGGTGAAGGACGCCGACATCTTCGTGGAGAATCTGCGTCCTCGTCTGGCGGCGAAGGAAGGCTTCGCGGCAGAAGAACTGGCGGCGCATCGGCCGGGAATCATCTACGTGGATGTCAAGCTCAACACGCCCAACGGGCCGTGGGGCGACTGGATGGGTTTCGACTTCAACGCCGCCGCGCTCGCAGGCCTGCTTTGTGAGACCGGCACGCCGGAACAACCGGCGTTTCCGCACGCGGTCAACGTGGTTTGTGATTTCCTGACCGGCTATCTGGGCGCGATCGGCACGCAAGCGGCGCTGATGCGCCGAGCGACCGAAGGCGGCAGCTACAAGGTGAGCGTCACGCTCACACAAACCATCATGTTCGAGCAGGCTCTCGGGCTGATCGACAAGAACGCGCTGCTCGATCTGGAGAGCATGGGTAAGGAGCACCAACGCCTCAAGCCCAATCTGCAGACCGGTCAAACGGCGTTCGGCGAATTCACGCGTCTCGGCTCTCAGGTCGAGATGTCCAAGACCCCGGAATACTGGGCGGATCCGATTATCAGTCCGATCGGCGCCAGCAAACCCGAGTGGCTACCGCGTTAGGCGAAGGCAGGAAGCACGAACCGAGCTCTTGTGGAGCTCCGAAGGGTTTGGACCATGAGAACATCCATCACGCTCATTGTGGCTTTGCTCACGCTGGCCGTCGCGAGCGCGTTCGCGACTCCCGCGACGGCAGACGGGCCGCTCCCATGGAAGGGCTCTGGATCGGGCGACTGGAACGGGCAGCGCACCCATCTCGACGAGGACTTCGGCCTCACGTTCTGGTGGCTCCAAGACGTCCATGCGCAGCAGAACGTCAAGGGAGGGGTCAGCAAGGGTGGGGCGGTCGAGTTCAGAACCATGATCGAGGTCAACTACCAGTTCGAGCCGCTGACACCGCTGAAGGGCTCCGAGATTCAGGTGTCCGGCGGCTGGAATATCGGCGGGGACGTCAACCAGGATGTGGGAGCCCTTCTCGGCCCGACCACAGCGTACAGGGCTCCGGCGTTTCGACTCTACGAACTCTACTGGGGTCAATCCTTTGCCGATGAGCAGGTCCATTTCAAGATAGGCCGTCTCGGCCTCGCACCCGTGGAGTATGGCTTCTCTGCGCTCATGCTCAGCTTCATGAGCCCGGCATACAACGCGAACCCTGGTGGCTTCTATCTCAATCAGCCCGTCACCACGTATGCCTATCCGGTCGCGACGTGGGGCTTACGGCTCAAGGTCGAGCCGAAGAAGCAAGACTTCCAGGTTTGGCTCGGTGTCTACAACGGCTCGCCACGAGACCTCGACGCGGCCGACAAGCACGGCGTCGACTTCACGCTTAATCTCCGGAAAAGCACGTTTGTGCTCGGGGAGTTTTGGTACAAGTTGAACCAGGATGAGGGCGATCGGGGTCTACCCGGCAACTACAAAGTCGGTGGCTTGTACGACTCCGGCGAGTTCACGCGCTTCGACGACCCCTCACAAACGAGACGTGGCAACCCTGGTTGGTATCTGATCGCTGACCAGATGCTCTTCCGAGAGAAAGCGCCAGCCACGCCGATAGACCCGGCGAAGTTGAAAGGGGGATGGAAGATGGCCCATCCCACAGACCAGGGTCTCTCCGCTTTTGGCAGCTTTGTCATGAATCCCAACAAGTCGATCAACGTGGCTCCGTACTTTGTCTCAGCGGGACTGTCGTATAAGGGGGCTATCCCACACAGGGAAGCCGACCACATGAACTTCGCTTTCTATTACGCGTCCCTGTCACCTGACACCCCGTTAGATTTCGAGTTTCAGTTCGAATTCTACTACGCGCTTCAGTTCACATCCTGGTTTTACATGGCGCCCGACATTCAGTACTTCAAAAAGCCTGGTGGAGGAGACATCAAGGACGCCCTGGTCGTCAGCCTGAGCTTTCACCTTGCCCTTTAGTTCGGTCGTCGGTCTATCGGTCGACGAAATTGGAGAAGTAGTCATGCGATTTTTGGCAACACTGATACTGACTGGATCGCTCATCGTCGGCTGCGGTGAGGATGGCAGCGAGAATCCGAGGAGCCGCTGCCTCAGCGATGGGGCGGGAGGTGCAGGCGGCGGCAACCCATCTTCACCGGTTGTCGTTGGCGTCGCTTGGCAAGCGCTCGGGTACTGCCTTCAGGGTCAGCGCAATAACTTCAACATCTTCGTGTTTGCCGATGACTCGGACAGCAAGGACTTAGAACTGACCTTCGATGCTAACGTCCCCGACTGTATTGAGATCGCAAATGAATTCAACATATTTGTGTTCAGCTGCCCAAACATCGGCCCGGCCACGGGCGTCGCTTGCGCCGAAGACCCAGACGGCAACGTCAGCGGCCGGGTCGCGTTTACGTTTCAGCCCTGCGAGACGGGCAACTGCAAGGAGACCCCTGACGCTTGCAGTGGCTTTGCTCTCGCCCCGAGCACGCCCTGATGCTCTTCTCCGAGCCCCGAGCCCCGAGCGCGGACGGCGAGTGCTCGCGTCTGCGCTCAGGTGTGACGAAGCAATCGCCCGAGTGCCTGGCTGCGCATCTGGCGAAACGCGAACACGACCACGATGGCGATGTACAAGTAGAATCCCGTCATTGGGCTGAACCAGGACACAGCGGTGGCCAGGAAGTAAGCGATGGTGACCCGCAGGGTCCGCCGTTGAAAACGCCCGGTGACGACGAGATCGGCGTCTTTCACCAACGCGTGCCCTTTGTTCCAGGCGTAGTGCCAGTTCAGGTAGAGCGCAGCCGTGCACGCGGCGAGATTGGACCCGTAAATGATCGCGCCCGCGCGAAGTCCAGGATGCTCGCCAAGCAGGTCTGCCGAGAACGGAATGAACGTGAGGCAGAAGAGAAACAAGAGGTTCAGCCACAATTGGGTTTCGTCGACCTCCCGGATGAACGTGAAGTAGGTGTGGTGCGAGACCCAATAGAGGCTGACGACCATGAAGCTCATCGCGTAGCTGACGAAGATGGGCCACTGCGCGATGATCGCTGCGTCGAGCTCCGCCGAGGTTTTGGCATCCGAGATCGCCTCTCCGCCGAGCTCGAGCACCAGGATGGTCATCACGACAGCGATGACGCCATCGCTCAAGGCTTCCAAGCGGGATTTGTTGATCAGTCGAGGCGTGTCATCCGTCATCGTCGCGCGCAGACATACTACAACCTTGCCCGAACGTGAACGGGCAAATCGCGGAGTCAAACCAAGGGAAATGAGGAGCCGACCATGTGTATGAACACTCTATCGAGAAGACTGCTCGCCGCGCTCGCCGTGATCATCATGGCAACCGCAGCGCCGTTGGCGGCACAGGACGCACCTGCCAGGGTCCTGATCAAGAACGTGAACATCTTCAACGGCACGTCCAAGAAGTTGATCACCGGCAAGGATGTCGTGCTGGTCGGCAACAAGATCGACAAGATCATCCAGGCCGGCAGTGGCGGCGAGAACTTCGACCAGGTGATCGACGGCAGGGGCGGTTACCTGACCCCCGGCCTGATCGACAACCACTGGCACTGCATGCTCGCGATGAGCTATGCGACGGTTTTCAATTCACCGACACAGTACGTCGATGCGGTAGCAACCTGGGAAGCCAAGACCCTTTTGATGCGCGGTGTCACCACCGTACGCGATGCGGGCGGAAACACCGCGGGATTGAAAAAAGCAACCGACGAGGGATATGTCGTGGGCCCAAGGATATATCCATCCCAGGCGATCATCACCCAATACTCGGGCCATGCGGATTTTCGCAACCCGAACTTCCTGCCAAGGGAGTGGGGCGGCCCGCTCGAGCCTCAGGAACGTGCAGGTCTCGCCCTGCTTGTAAATGGCCGCGATCAAATGCTCCAGGCTGTTCGAGACAACCTCTACAAGGGTGCCACTCAGATCAAGCTGGCGGTCAGCGGCGGTGTCTCGTCGTTCTCGGATCCTCTGTACGTCAACGAGTTCCTCCCGGAAGAGATCGAAGCAGCGGTCAAGGCGGCAGAGGATTACGGCACCTACGTCATGGTTCACGTGCACAATGCCGCCGCCATCAAGAGGGCGCTCAAGGCAGGCGTGAGGTCGATCGAGCACGCCATGCTGGCCGATGAAGCAGCCATCAAGATGATCGCCAAGAAGAAGGCCTATGCTTCCGTCCAGGCACTCGTGGCCAAGCAGTTGCTCAGTGTGTACGAAAAGACTGACCCTCGTCGCGCCAAGGCCCAGGCGGCTTGGGACAATGTTGGCAACGTCTTCGGCTGGGTCAAGAAGCACAAGGTGACCATGGGCTGGGGCACCGATCTCCTGGAGGGCCTGGACACGAGAAGCCAGCAACTCGAAGACCTCATCTTGAGGAAGCAATGGTTCAGCTCGCCCGAGCTCATGATTCAGGCCACCGGCAACAACAGCAAGATCCTTGCGCTCTCAGGCAAGAGAAACCCCTATGGCAAGTTGGGCGTGATCGAGGAAGGCGCGATGGCGGACGTCTTGATCTACAGCAAGAACCCACTCGAGGACGTCGCAATCGTCGGCGACTTCGAGAACAACCTGAAACTCATCGTCAAGGACGGCAAGGTCTACAAGAACACGCTCTAGGCTGCGTCTGAAAAAGGCTCAACCCGCTAAAGAAGAGGAACGAACTATGTCTAAGAACGCTCTATCGAGAAGACTGCTCGCCGCGCTCGCCGTGATCATCATGGCAACGGCAGCGCCATTGGCGGCGCAGGACGCACCTGCCAGGGTCCTGATCAAGAACGTGAACATCTTCAACGGCACCTCCAAGAAGTTGATCACGGGCAAAGATGTCGTCCTTGCCGGCAACACCATCGAAAAACTCATCCCCGCGGGCAGCGGAGACGGTGGGTATGCCGAAGTCATTGACGGGAAGGGCGGTTACCTTTCTCCCGGCCTCATCGACATGCACTGGCACATGTCCCTCGGCGTGGGCTTTGAAGAATCCGCCAAGTTCCCGATTCAATATGCCGCCTTCGTGATTGCCGATGACGCCAAGGACTTCCTCATGCGGGGCTTCACCACATGTCGAGATGCCGCCGGGCCTGTTGCTGGCGTACAAAGAGCGATCGATGAAGGCCTGATTCCCGGACCGAGAATCTACCCTTCCGAGATCGGTCTCAGCCAGTACTCGGGGCACATCGATTTCCGCAACCCGAACTATCCTCCAAAGCAATGGGGCGGTCCCCTCGATCCCATTGAACAGATTGGCTTTGCATACCTAGTCAACAGCCCCGATGAAGTGCGCATGGCGGTCCGACACAACCTCTACAAGGGAGCGACCCAGATCAAGATGGCCGCCAGCGGGTCGGTTACGGGCATCGCCGATCCGCTCTATGTTCTCGAGTTCACCCAGGAAGAGATTGAAGCCGCGGTCCAGGCAGCCGAGGACTTCGGCACCTACGTACAGGTCCACGCGCACAACGCGGCCTCGATCAAACGCGCCCTGAAGGCGGGCGTCAAAACGATCGAGCATGGCTCGTTCATGGACGCCGAAGGCATGAAGATGCTGGTAAAAAAGGGCGCGTATTTCACGCCGACCGTGCAAATTGGGGTGTCGTTGATGTCCGACCCGGACCCACTCATGGCCAGCAAGGCCAAGCAAGCTACCGATGGCGTCGGCAATGCGATCAAGCTCGCCAAGAAGTACAAGGCGAAGGTGTTGTTTGGCACCGACATGGTCTTTTCCAAGGCTGCTCGGGCACAGCAAGCCAAAGAGCTCACCGTCAGAAAGAAATGGTTCAGCTCTCCGGAGATCATGATTCAAGTAACCGGCAACCCCGGTGAAGCGCTGTACAAATTGACCGGCAAGCGCAATCCGTACGGCAGGGTCGGCGTCATCGAACCCGGCGCGATGGCCGACATCGTCATTTTCGGCAAGAACTTCATGCAGGACGTCGCGATCATCGAAGACGCCAAAAACAACCTCAAGCTCATCATCAAGGACGGCAAGGTCTACAAGAACACGCTCTGACCTTGTGCACCGCACTTCAACGGAGGAATGGATGACTCATCGTGAAACCACTTGGGCAGGCGCCGTCGTTCTGTGCCTTGCGGCAGTGCTTGGCTGCCAAGACACCACACCAACGACGGGGTCCTCGGCACCGCAAAGCGAAGGCGGCGAGCAAGCAGCGATCCCCGGCGACTTGGATCTTGTGATCCTGAACGGCCGGGTGATGGATCCCGAGACCGAGCTCGACGCGATACGCAACGTCGGCATCAAGGACGGAAAGATCGTGGTGGTCACCGAGCAAGCCATCGAGGGGAGTGAAACGATCGACGCCAAGGGCCACGTAGTAGCGCCCGGGTTCATCGACTATCACATGCACGGACAGGACCCGTTCAGTGTCAAAATTGCGCTGCGCGACGGGGTGACGTCACAGCTCGATCTCGAGCTCGGTGCCTGGCCGGTCGATGAGTACTACGACAAGCGCAAGGACAAGTGGCAAGCCAACTACGGCGCGTCGGTCGCCCACGTCTCTACACGAATCATGGTCATGGACGACATCAATTCCCATGGTCAAGCGCTTGTCACTGGCGCGATTGAATCCGCCGGTCGTAAACACGAGTGGTCGACCGATCGGTCGACTCCGGAACAACTGAAAAAGATCGTCCAGCTCGTGGATGAAGGTCTTCAACAGGGCGGAATTGGCATCGGCTTCCCCGTCGGTTACTACCCGGGCGCCGCGAGTACCGAAGTCATGGAAGTGGCGAAACTCGCGGCCAAGCACGGAGGTCTGCCGATCACCACGCATGTGCGCTATCTGAGCCAGATCGAACCCAGTGGCTATCTGGGTCTTCTGGAATTCCTGGGTATCTCCGAAACCCTGAAGGTACCCCTGCTGGTTCACCACATCTCCAGCAACTTGATGGGCCTCACCCCCGAAGGCTTGGCGCTCATCGATGACGCCAGGAAGTCAGGCCACAACGTGGTCGCTGAAGCCTATCCCTACATGAAAGGTTCCTCCATCATCGGTGCCGCCTACCTCGGCCCGGGTTTCCAGGAACGCACCGGCATGACCTACAGCGACATCACTTGGGTTGAAACAATGAAGCCGGAGACCAAGAGCTCATTTGAGCAGCATCGCAAGAGTGATCCGGGTGGACTCATGATAATGCATCACATCAAGGAGCCGGACATGCTGGCGGCCATCACCCACCCGGGGCTGTTCATCGGGGCCGACGCGATGCCTTATGTCGACGCCAAGGGAAACCTTCTCGACTGGGGCGCTCCTGTCGAGAACGCAAATGGCCATCCGCGCGCTGCCGGTTCGCATGCAAAGATGCTCCGGATGTCGCGAGAGCAGAAGACCATGCCGCTCATGGAGGCCATTTCCAAGATGAGCTACCTGCCGGCCAAGTTTCTGGAAGGAACCGTACCCGCGATCGCGGAACGCGGCCGTATCCAAGTCGGCGCCGTGGCCGACATCACCATCTTCGATCCAGCGACCGTCAGCGACAAGTCGACGTACCAGCCAGGTGAGAGCGCCTTGCCTTCGGTCGGGATCCCCTACGTCATCGTCAATGGCACCACCGTCGTGAAGGACTCCAAGGTACTACAGGGGGTCT
>RCNF010000120.1_pt1 | contig 34843 bp, 31 predicted proteins | sample 2041311 | NCBI WGS metagenome assembly RCNF01 (sample SAMN09708228, study PRJNA481090) | Marine sediment metagenome, whole genome shotgun sequencing project. | biome: marine sediment; feature: ocean; material: sediment; isolation source: Sewage treatment plant 2 marine sediment (STP2) ...
TGCGCGACACCGAGATGGTAGTCATCGACGAATGCGACCGCCTCTTCGATATGGGTTTTTCCGAAGATCTCAGATGGTTGCTGCGGCAGATGCCCCACGCGAAGGACAGACAGTCCATGATGTTCACCGCCACACTTTCACAGCGGGTGATGACCCTCGGTTGGCGGCAGATGAACAACCCCGCAGAAGTCATCATCGGCGCCGACCAGCTGACGCCAGACACCATCCACCAGGTCCTCTATCACGTGGCGACGCGCGAAAAGCTCTCATTGCTGCTGGGCGTGTTGGAACGCGAAGCCAGCTCGAGAACGATGATCTTCGTCAACACCCGATACCGGGCCAAACACCTTGTGGACGATCTTCGACGACACGGGTTTGTCGCCCGCGGCCTGACCGGAGATGTCATACAAACCAGGCGTTTGAAGGTGCTCGATGATTTTCGCGACGGCACCCTCCCGATTCTGGTGGCAACCGACGTCGCGAGCCGTGGACTGCACATCGCAGGCGTCACCCACGTCGTCAACTACGATCTGCCGCAAGACGCCGAAGATTACGTCCACCGCATCGGACGAACCGCCAGGGTGGGTGCCGAAGGCAAGGCCATCACGCTGGCGTGCGAGGACTACATCTACTCTCTGGACGCCGTCCAGAAATTTGTCGGCTACGAGCTGCCCACCGAATTTGCGGACGAGACCCTTTTCGCCGAGGTGTTGCGGCGGCCACGAACACCGAGGCGAACGGATTCCGGGAGGGACCGGCGCCCCCCCGCCAGGCGCGAACACCACGATTCGAGCGGCGGTGACGGCCCGGCGAAAAAGAGACCCCGACGGCCTCGGCGCAAGAGCACTTCGGGAGGCTCTGGCGAACCGGCAAAAGACTGATCAACCCCTCGCGTGACGACCCTGATGTGCGGGTCAACCACCGAGATCGAGGGTTTTAGGACCCAGGTCGAGGGTTGGAGGATCATCGTCGGTCCACTCCGGGAGGATCGGCCCGGGCAGCGAAGGATCGCACCACACGATGTCGCGAGGAGCCGCATTCAGGACCGCCGACTGCACGATTTCTCTGGAATCGACATCGATGATCTGGACGCGTCCTTCGGCAAGAGCAACAGCGACATACCGTTCGTCAGGGGATGCCGCCAATCGAACCGGCTGCCCTTCAAGTGGGATCCGCCACTCCTTTTTTTTCACCAATCCGTGCTTCTTTTCGAACCTGATCTTCCACATCACCAGCTCGCCGCCACCATCGGGTCGTTCACTGGCGACCACCAAAGTCGACCCTGTGTCCACAAAAACGAGGTCCACGGGTGATCCGCCGACTGCAAAATCGGCTTGAGTCGTCAGGGTCGCAGGATCGGTGAGGACGACGCGGTCCGAGGACGCGTCGCCCAGGGCGATGACCGCCAGCGCAGGCGAAAGAGCGAAATGCCGGACATCACCCACGAGGGGACGGCGGTACACCATTCGACCATCTCCGAGGTTTACTGCCACCATTGCAGTTTGACCATTGCCGCTCGGGTGACGCTCGAGCACCAGAAGCACTGAGTCCTCGGCGATGACGGCGACCTGCCACGGGTTGTGAAATGCGATCTCAAAGCTGTTCATCAGCGCCCGTTCGGGATAGCTCACCACAAGGAGTTGGCTGGCGACCACCACATAGCGATCGGGGCGGCTCCCGAAATGGGGCATCGTCACGCCGTCGAGACGTTCTCGAGAGGTTTGGGTTGTGAGATCGATCACGGTGGTGGTTCCGCCGACCAGGTCGGGCGCGAACAGCGTTCCGCCGGGCGCCGGAAACAACCACGCCACTGGTCCCGAAGGGATCGCCCGAACGGCCCCTGTTGCTGGATCGACGAGCTCTACGGACTCGCCCGCCGACACGGCGATGAGGCCAGGAGTTGGTTCTTCCTTCGCCTGTGCCGTCGTCACCGCCAGAAGAGCTCCCACCAGACACGACACAACCAGGTTGCGATCCATGAAACAACTCTACGCGACCACGGCGTAATCGGCTAACCTTTCACCATGGATGACCTGACCGCCGACCTCAAACAGCGCGCCAGCGAGGAGGGCATCGATCTCGTCGGCGTCGCGTCGGTCGGGACCGTCGGTCCCTCCCCTGCCCTCGAGCGCTGGATCGATAAAGGCATGCACGGCGAGATGGGCTACATGGAGCGGACCCGCCACGTGCGGTCGGACCCCCACCACCTCCTCCCCGGGTGCCGCTCGATCGTCGCCGTCGCCATGAGCTACCGCTCAAGCGCCCCGTCGTCCACGACGGTCCCGGACGGCGACGAACGCGTGTGGGTCTCCCGCTATGCGTGGGGCCGTGACTACCACCGGATCCTCAAAAAGAAACTGGTCCGGCTGGGGCGGTGGCTGGCTGCGCGACGGCCAGGTTGCGGCTGGCGCGCATGCGTCGACACGGCCCCCATCCTCGAACGCGAGTGGGCCGCCATGGCAGGCCTGGGTTGGATCGGGAAAAACACGATGCTCCTCAACCGGCATCTCGGCACCGAGTTGTTCCTCGGCCTCCTGCTCACCGACCTCGAACTGGTGGCAGACCGGGCGGTGCCCGAACACTGCGGCACCTGCACCGCCTGCCTCGACGCCTGTCCCACCCAGGCATTCCCGGAGCCGAACGTCCTCGACGCCCGGCGGTGCGTCGCCTACCTGACCGTGGAGCATCGATCGGAAATACCGGCTGATTTCGCTGACAAAGTGGGATCCATGATCGCCGGCTGCGACATTTGTCAGGAGGTCTGCCCGTGGACCCTCCGTTCGCCGGCTGATCTCCACTCCGAATTTGCACCGCATCCCGATCGGTTTCGTCCCCTGCTCTCGGAGCTCGAGGCAATGACCGAGGACGATTACCGGCTGTGGCGCCGTGGCAGCCCGCTCAACCGCATATCGTACGAACAGTTCCGTCGAAACCTGGCGGTTGCGCGCCGCAATCAGGGCGCACGCGGGCAGAGATGACCTTCGTTACTTTTTGGCGGGTCGAACGACCATCGTCAGGTCGCGTCCTTCGAGCCGGTTGGGCATCTGGTCGACCTTGGCAATGTCCTCGAGATCTTCCGCCACCCGGCGGAGAAGATCGAAGCCGTTCTCCGGGCGCCGCATTTCCCGCATGCGAAACATGATCGTCACTTTGACGTGCTTGCCCTCCTCAAGAAATTTCCGCGCCTTGCGGGTCTTCGTGTTGAAATCGTGGATATTGATGTTGGGCCGATACTTGACTTCCTTGACCTCGACAGCGTGCTGCTGCTTTTTGGCCTCGCGGGCCTTCTTTTCCTGCTCGTAGCGGAAGCGTCCGTAATCCATGATCTTACAGACGATAGGGCGCGAGTTGGCAGCCACCTCGACGAGGTCGAGGCCCTTCTCCCTGGCGAGTTTCAGGGCTTCCTCGACCGGCACGACACCGACCTGATTGCCCTCGTCATCGACCAGGCGGACCGGTGACAGTCGAATTCTTTCGTTGATGCGCACCTGGGGTGCATCTGGGTCGTCACGAAACGCGAACTTACGGATGATCATCCTCCAATCGTTGCTGTTATTCGATAGGTTGTTCCACACCGCAAAAAACGGGTGGCACCAAGGCGGAGTATACCACCGGGCACTGAAAAAACGCCGGTCGGCAGTCTTCGATCAGCCAATCAGTGCTCATCGGGCAGCTTTGCATCAACCGATCGACCGACGACTAAGATCGAGACCGCGACTAGGACCGCCCCGACGAGCATCAGGAACCCCGGTCGAATCCCGGTCACGGCATGCGCCAGGTATCCGATCCCGATCGCGACGCCTGCAGCAAACAACGCGTAAGGAAGTTGCGTACGGACGTGGTCGACGTGGTCGCACCCGGAGGCCATGGAAGACAGAATCGTGGTATCTGAGATCGGCGAACAGTGGTCTCCGAACACCGCACCTCCGAGGATTGCTGCGACCGTCGCTTCGAGGATATCGAGGTTGCCGGCCGCGGCCTCGAGGACGAGAGGCACCGCCAGCGGCGTCAGAATCGCCATCGTCCCCCAGGAGGTCCCGGTTGCAAAGGAGACCGCAGCCGCAACGAGAAAAACCACGACCGGCAACAAAGCGGGCGGCACGCTGGGACCGATGGCGCCTTTGAGAAATCCAGCGGTGGCAAGATCCGCGCATACCTGACCGAGAGACCATGCGAGGGTCAGGACCACGAAGGCCATCAGCATGCTCTTGAAACCGTCAACCGCAGCGGCCAGTGCTTCCCGAACGCTCAGGATATCCTGCGCCACGGCAAGCAGTATCGCGGCCGTCACGCCAACCAGACTGGCCCACAGCAACACGGTGAAGGGGTCGGATGCGCCGATCACATTGCTCAGCGACCCGGAGATGTCACCCGCCGCGATCAGGCTGGCCCGACCGGTTTGAAAGAGACCGACAAGAGTCGTTCCCACCACCAGTACGACAGGCACAACCGCGTTCCACCAGTGCGCTTTCGTATCGTCCCTGGGCGCGAGATCGCCGGAATCAAAATCTGCCAGGGGTTGCGCGCCGGCGGCAAGGACCTCCCCTGACCGCGCGCGCCGTTCTGCGCGGAGCATCGGCCCCCAGTCTCGTCCCGAAACCGAGATCACGAAGGTGATCGCGAGTGCAAACACCGGGTAGAACGCAAATGGGATAGACCCAAGGAAAATTGAAAACGGATTCAGGTCGGACCCGGTTTTCTCGAGAGCGTCTCCCACAAGCGAGACTTCGTATCCAATCCAGGTTGAGACCAGTGCCACGCAGGCCACCGGCGCCGCGGTGGAATCGACCAGGAAGGCGAGTTTCTCCCGACTGACTCGGTGCCGGTCGGTCACCGGCCTCATGGTGTTCCCTACGATCAACGTGTTGGAGTAGTCGTCAAAGAAGATAGCGACGCCCATCAGCCACGTCACAACCTGCGCCCGGCGGGGCGTCGTGGCAAAGGGCTCCAACGCGCGCACAACGCCGAGGGTGCCGCCGCTCTTGCTCATCACCCCCACCATCCCACCGAGGAGCATCGAGAAGATGATGATGCTCATGTGATCGGAGTCGACCAGCGCGTCCCGGACGTTGGTGTCGATGAGCCGAAGGAAACCCACAGCCGGGTGACCTCCTGCAACCATCGTTGTGCCGATCCATATCGCCATCAGAAGTGCGATCAGAACATCGTGAAAGGCCAGCGCCAGCACCACCGCCACCAATGGAGGCAGCAGGCTCCACCAGGTTCCGGTCGCGGTGTCCGAGCCGGGCAGGAGCGACATAACAAGCAACAACGCAAGCAGGATCGCCGAATTCTTCAACCAACGAGGCACTGAGGGAGGGTAGCATGGGGGAAATTCGGAATTCGGAATTCGGAATTAGGAATGAGGGCTTCCGATCCTTCAATGGGGAAATGGGCCCCGTGCGGCGGAGGTGCCATTCTTTGCATTGTTTGATCCCGAGCCTCTCCCGTCGATGGGGCACCTCGAGCAAACAATGCATAGGGTGGCTCCTCCCGGGAAACTCGCGCTCAAAGGCGGGTTCACTCGAACGCTCGAAAACGGTGCACCAGTGGAACTGACGACTACCCATCAAGAGGTTTCTCCACTCGCTACGCTCGGTCGAAATGACGGTCATTGGTATCCGAGCGTGATAGGGAGAAGGTCTCCCCTGCTCCATCTCGGCTACCATGGGCCGGTGGCGAACCTCGACGACGACGCGCTGGTCCTCGACCATCATCCGTATCGCGACCGGCACTTGATCCTCGCGGTGCTCACCCGCAACACCGGCGTCCAACGCGGCGTCCTGCGGCGCGCTCGCGGCGGCAAGGTGCCATCGGCTGCCGCAGCACAGGTGCTGTCACATGTCCACGTGACCCTCTTCCACCGACCCCAGGCAGAGCTCGCGGATTTCCGCAACATCGAACTCGTGACGAGTTCGTTTCCGATGTCCCGAGACCTCGCAAGCTCTGCCGCAGGTTCGGTGGTTGCCGAACTTCTCGCGACGTTCTGTCCTCTCGGCGAGCCGGCGGAGAGGTCCTTTCGACTCGGTGTCGCCGCTCTCGAGGCTCTGCTCTCCACGAAGCCCGCCTCTGTCGTAGTGGCGTATGTCCAGTATTGGACCCTCGCCCTCGGGGGTGTGCTCCCCGATTCGGACACCATCACCAAAGCCATCGGCCCGCACAACGCAGCATTTCTCGCCTGCTGCCACCGGCAGAGCCTCGCAGAAGTTGCCGGATCGGTGCCATCATCGGCGGGAAGATGGCTCGATCAAAGGGTGCGTGAGGAAGCCGAGAGGCCCCTCCGCGCTCTGAGCTTCTTTCGATCCATGACGGAGTGATCGAGTGACGACAGATCTCCCCGACGCCACCCCTCTTCGGCTCGAGTCTGAAGAGAACACCGACCAGATCGTCTTTACCACGCCTATTCTGTCCATCCGCATGCTGTTTTCGTTCGCCTCTACCCTCCGCCTGCTGACCGACCGGACCAACCCGCGACCGTTGATTCTGCGCTCCAATCACCCAACCGTATTTCTTGCAGGCGCCGATCTTCGGGAGATTGCCGTCCTCGACTCGGAAAGCTGCATCGAGTACGCAGAGCACGGTCGATCGATTGTGGCTCTGCTCGAGACGTATCCCGCGCCGACCGTTGCCGCGACAGCGGGTTCGTGTGCGGGCGGCGGTTTCGATTTCGTGATGGCCTGCGATGCCATCGTGGCCGGACCACGAGCATCCTTTGAACACCCAGGAGTTCGTCGAGGCCTGGTCACAGGCTGGTCGGGCACCGTCTCTGCCCCGGCGGCCGTCGGGCCGTCACTCGCGCGCGCCCTGCTGATCGAAGGCCGCCGGCTCGATTCCGAAACGGCCCTCGCACTCGGGCTGGTCAGCCGGATCTGCCCCGACCCGAGTCGAGGGGCCGTCGAAAAAGCTCGCGAACTCACCCGTCTGCACCCATCCAGAACGACCTTGTGGCGACAACTGAGGGGGGGCCGGTTCGTTGACAGATTCCGCGCCTCCGTGATACATAAATTATGAGAACGTGGCGACTTGCCTTTTTCAACATCGATTGAAAATCTCTCAGATGCATGGCCGCACCATGCTTCGACAGAGTGGCTCCAGCCAGCGGGGGGACGGATGAATCGCAGAATCCTGCTAGCCGACGACAGTCTGACGATCCAGAAGGTCGTCGAACTGACATTTGCCGATACCGACTTTGAAGTGTTCGCGGTGTCCAGCGGCGATGAGTTGGTCGCAAAACTCCCCGAGGTCAAACCGGACATCGTGATCTGCGACATCATCATGCCTGGACGCGATGGGTATGACGTGTGCCAGGAGATCAAATCGACTCCCGAGTTTCTCCACCTTCCTGTCATCCTCTTGACCGGGACCTTCGAACCGTTCGACCGCGACCGGGCCCTGGCTGTCGGTTGCTCCGAAATCATCACGAAACCGTTCGAGGCCAAAAGGCTTGTCGAAGCCGTCGACAAACTGGCTTCCGGAGCGGGATCCTCCCACCAATCGACGCCCGCCGGGAGCGAGCCCGAGGTTTTCGACGATGGCCGCGTCACCCCGCCACCGCCGATTGTCGCTCCCGACGTTCTGGTTGATGTCGAGGCCGACTATGACCTCGCGGACACCGCGATCACCGCGGAATCAGACACCGCTGAAGCAGTGATCGAAGAGACGGGGGACGGGCTCGATTTCACCAAGAGCGGTTTTGCCGAAATGGAGACTGCGGGACAGCAGCGCGCCGAGCAGGTCTTCGAGGCACCCACCGAGGGCCTTGATTTCGAGCTCGAGGGCGCCGGCGCGGAGGAGATCGAAGCAGAGGCCGACTCCGTCATGGAGACATCGCCATTTCGCCACGAGGACATCGAGACGATCGTCACGCCCGACGCAGCGCCCGACGACCCATTCAGCACAACCCCCGTCGAGGACAACCCGGTGCTGGCCGAGCCAGCGGACGTCGAGGTTTTTCCAACCGTCGAGGAGCCCGTCTTCGTAGAGCCCGACGTCGCACCGGATATCGATCGGAACCTGACGACGCCGATCAACGTGGCCGAGGTCATGGGTTCAGAAGAAGAGTCTTCCGCGGTTCACGATGACCCGCCCGATGCACCAGAGGCCCTGGATGAGGTCGACGAATCGAATGCCGACACCCAGGACCTGGGCGCCCCGCAGCAGCAGCAGCCGGCCGAGGTGTCAGAGCCCTCTGATGCCTCCACGGGTCTGTCCGACGACGACATCGACCGGATCGCTCACCGCCTCCTGGAGTTGGCCGGCGACCGCATCGATCGAATTGCCTGGGAGGTTCTTCCCGACATGGCCGAGATCGTCGTTCGGGAACGGGTGCGGGAGATCGAGGCCGAGGCCGAGCGCGGAAGCTCATAGCTGCAATTGGCGGCGCATCGCAGTCTCGCGGTGCAACGCGATACGATATGCTGGCCCGGCCAACGACCTGATTCGTCAAAATCCCAACTGGTCGTTTTTGCGAGGAAAATTTGAGAGATCGTCTCGACAGGCTCGCCGAACTGCTGACCGAACAGGTGGAGAATCTGGTGCTCCTCGATGTCGTCGACTCGACGCACGCGATGGCTCGACGGCTGATCGCCGGAATGGACGAGGAAGATCAGTCCCTTGCAGCAACGGTGATCATCGCCGACCAACAGGAGTGCGGTGAAGGTCGAGGCGACCGGTCGTGGGAATCACCTGCAGGAGGTCTCTATCTGAGCTGGATGCAGTCCGGCATCGACTCCGACACCATCGCGAAACTTCCCATGCTGGCGGCCGCCGCAGCGCTGTCCGCGGTCAACACCGTCGGCATCGCCGACGCGCGCATCAAGTGGCCCAACGACATCCTGGTCGCTGGCCGGAAACTGGCCGGCATGGTGGTATTTGCCCGCCACGGCGAGACCAATTGGGCCACTGTGGGGCTCGGTCTCAACATCGCCACGACCCCCGTCCTCGACGACGCCAACGGATTGCAGGCAGTCTCGCTGGCCGACGTCAAGCCGGGCGACAACCCGGACACCTCCCGAGACACCCTGATCAGCGCCTTTATCGGCGCGTTGACCCGATCTCTCACCGACCCTGCTCCGGCCCTGGCCTCTTGGCGCGGCAACCTTTTACAACAGCCGGGCGACACGGTGCGGGTGCGGCTCGCCTCGGCCAAAGAGGTGTCAGGGACGCTGGTCGCGGTCAGCGAAGAAGGCTTCCTACGAATCGGAGTCAACGGCGACGAACAGGTCATCACCGGCGGCGACCTCATCGAGAGCTGATATTCAAATGAGCCCGGGCCGGAAGGGCCGCTCCCCTGCTCCCCTGCTCCCCTGCTCCTCTGCTCCTCTGCTCCTCTGCCTCCTGGCTAAGAAATGCCCTGCAACCGCTTCAAAAAGCGTTCCGGGGGCTCAAATCCGGTGATTCGAAAGACCTCTTCGCCGCCGTTAAAAACGACGACCGTGGGGACGCCCACAACGCCAAACTGAGTCGTCAGGGCCTGGTTGGCCTCCGAACTCCGCGTGAGGTCGACCTTGAATCGTGAGTATCCTGCAAGCGAGTCCCGCACTGTCTGATCGGCAAAGGTCTTTTCATCCAGCTCCCTGCACGGCGCACACCAATCGGCGTAGAAATCGATGATCACCGGACGACCGCCCACGATCGCCGCCTCGGCCGCAGCGGCCTCATAGGCCTGCCACTCGAGGAGGCCTTCGTCGGCCCCTCCCACCGTATCGCTGTGCCGCAGACCAGGCGCCATGAGCACGCCTGCCACCAACATCGCTGCCGACAGCACCCGCATGACTCGATCGATGGTGGGTTGCTCATGGCCGGTCCTGTCGACGACTAGAAGATAAAGACCCCCCAACACCAAAACGCCCGCCATCAACCACCGCCCGGAGTCTCCATGCATCAGTGGCGCTGCAAAATAGGCCGCCATGGCGACGAGGATCACCCCGAAAACCCGCCGCACGCCGATCATCCACATCCCAGAGGCCGGCAAACGGTTGACGGCCCCGGTAAAGGTGCCGAGGATCAGGTACGGCACACCGAGCCCGAGGGCCAGAGTGAAGAACAGCAGGAAACCGAGGAACGGATCGCCCTTTTGACCGACGTAGGTCAGAAGGCCGACCACAAAAGGCCCGATGCACGGCGCCGCTACGAAACCCATGACGAGACCCATGATCAGTGCGCCGAAGAACCCCGTCCTGCCTCCGGACGCCTTCTGCGCCCACCCCGGCACTCTCAGTTCCCACAGCCCGAACATCGAGGTCGCGAGGGACAGCAGAACGACGACGATCAGCCCGACCACCCATGGGCTCTGGAGGGCGCTGCCGAAGATGGCGCCGCTCAGGGCTGCAAGAACGCCGAGCACCGAGTAGGTGACCGCAATCCCCAAAACATAGGCCAGGGCCAGCGGAAAGGTACTGCCCTCCCGGTCCTTGGTCTGCTGGGTGAAAAAGCCCACAGTGATCGGGATCAGCGGGAACACACAGGGCGTCAGATTCAGGGCAAGCCCGGCAAAGAAGATTCCTATCAACAACAACGGCAGCGATTTCGACGCGAGGTCAGAGGTATCAGCCTGATCCGAAGCTTTCGACGGATCGTTGACAATCCTCTCGAAGAGGCCCTCGTTGATGGGTGTGAACGCACTGCCGATCGGGGCGATGGTGACGTCGACGCCGGTCCGCACGGTCTCCGGCGGCAAACACTGTGTGTTGTTACAGGCCTGGGCGGTCACCGAAGCGCGCAGACGAACGTCGCCGGCGGCAGTTTCCGGAACCGCCAGACTGGCGACGATGACAGCAGACCCCTCCCACACCATGATCGGCGTCTCGGCGAACTCGAACTCGAGGGCCTCGCCACCGGGATAACTCACGACCGGGTTCAGCCAGCCATCCGGCAATTCGAACTCGACCGACGTGGGCCACGAAAATTCATCCCCCGGATCGTCGGTGTTGACGTGCCAGCCCGGTTCGACGGCGACTTCAAGCGCGAGTCGGACATCTCCACCAGCAACCACGGGCGAGCGGTCCACCACGAGTTTCACCTTGAAAACCGGCTCCGTGTCGAATCCCTGTGCGAAACCGGGGCCTACCACGCTCAAAACCAACACGACCGTTGAAATGATCTTTCGTTTCATCATCGTCCTCTACTCGCTTCAGATTTCCGCTTATTCGCGGTCTGGGTCGGGTGCGGGAACCCCGTCCGGGGCGAACTGCAACACCAATTCTCGAACCTCATCGGAGTACCGCACCCAGTTCTTCTTGATCAGGTCCGGGCGCCTGGTTACCGTCGCTTCGACCGCTCGCTCCAGCCGCCACCGTCGAATCGCCTCGTGATTGCCGGAAAGAAGCACCTCGGGGACCGAATTCCCTTCGACCTCCGGCGGTCTGGTGTAGCTCGGATGATCGAGCAGACCGCGTTCGAAACTATCGGCAGCCACCGATTCCGGGTCGCCAACCACACCGGGTACCAATCGGGCCACGACCTCGATCACAGCCATTGCTGCAACCTCTCCACCGCCGAGAATGAAGTCGCCCAAAGAGACCTCTTCGAGACCGGCGATCTCGAACACCCGGTCGTCAAATCCCTCGTAACGTCCGCACAGCATCACCAACCTGGGTTCTTCCACCAGTTCCTCGGCAAAGGCCTGGTCGAGGACCCGGCCGCGGGGACCGAGCGCAATCGACCTCGACGGCCCGCCTCTCGAAGCGATGGCGCGCAACGCATCGAGGACCGGCGGCGCCTGGATCACCATGCCGGCCCCTCCGCCGTACGGCTCGTCGTCGAGCTGTCTCCACTTGTTGTCGGCCCATTGCCGTAGATCGTGCGCCTCGACGGCAACCACGCCGCGTTCGATCGCTTTTCCGAGCACACCCGTCGTGCGAAAGGTATCGAACAGCTGCGGGAAAATGGTCAAAACATCAAACTGCATCATCAGTCGCCCTATTCTATTGATCCGAAACGGCGAGGCTCAGAAGCAGGTTCGAACGTCCCAACGTCAGAAATTCTAAGCACTGAACACGGCGTCACCGAACCTCGACGGCATCGTCGTCAAGAAGCCCCCGCGGCGCATCGATGACGACGAACCCACCCTCGAGGTCGACTTCGCGCACGATTTCCGGAACGTACGGAACCAGCCGTTCGCGAAGCCCAGATCGAACGATGAGCCGGGACTGGCCTTCGCCCGGGTCAAGACCGGTGACCTCGCCGACAACATCGCCTTCGGGAGAACGGCACTCGAGACCAACCAGGTGGTGCTCGTAATAATAACCCTCTGGGAGGTCTTCGAGAGCCTGTTCGGGGAGAAAGAGAAACTGCCCCCGCCAACCCTCGATGGTCTCGCGGTCGCGTATGCCCTTGACCGAAAGAAGCCATTTGCCCTTGTGAAAACGCACCCTGTGGACGTGGTGGAACTCGAGCGGAGCCGAATCAGCTCCGACGCCGAATCGAACGCCGTCAGTCAGCCGTTCTGGAAAATCCGTGATGACATCCACCAGCACGTCACCATGGATACCGTGCGGTTTTCCTACCTGGCCAACGATCAGCCAGCCCATGTCTCCGTCGTCGGTGGCCGGCACAGGCTCTACTCGAGGATTTCGAGGACGAAGCGCTTGTGGACTTTCATCCCGGCGGCCGCCAAAAGCGTCCGAATGGCGCGGGCGGTTCGGCCCTGGCGGCCGATCACTTTGCCAAGATCGTCGTTATTGACCCGGAGCTCTAGGACCGTCGTCTGCTCGCCTTCAACTTCTGCAACAGAAACATCTTCGGGATTGTCAACCAGAGCCTTCGCGATTTCTTCCAGCAGGTCTTTCATCGCACTCAAGGGGATGCTCCTTTCGCCAAAAACAGAATGCCCGGAACCTCAGGTCCCAGGCGTGCATCACTGCTGTTGAGCTTTACGAATCAAGGACTGCACGGTTTCAGAAACCCCCGCGCCCTTGCCCCGCCATGCCTCGACCTTCTCGAGGTCAAGACGAATTTCCGGCGGATCGCTTTTCGGGTCGTAAAAACCGACCTGTTCCAGATAATTGGCCTGCGTGTCTTTGCGCGAGTCCGAAACCACCACACGGTAGACGGGTTTGTGCTTGGCACCACCGCGCCGAAGTCTGATCATTAACATTTCTTTTCTCCCAGTGCGGCGAACAGCCGCTCAGTCAGCCGATACCCAATTGTCGCTTGAGCGCCCGGGGGTCGGCTTTCCCCAAACGCTTCATGAGCTTACGCATCTGTCCGTATTGACGCAAGAGGCGGTTGATTTCCTCAACGCTTGTTCCTGAGCCTTTTGCGATTCTCTTCTTGCGGGATCCATTGAGAAGTTGCGGGTGCCGTCGCTCTCGCGGCGTCATCGAGTCAATACACGCCTCCATCCGCTTGAGCTCACGCTCCTGGCCTTCACCAACACCACCGGGCGGTAGAACCTTCCCCATCCCCGGGACCATTTCCATGACCGATTGCAACGGCCCCATTTTTTTCAGGCTCTTCAATTGGTCACGAAGGTCCTCGAGGTCGAACTTGTTCTTCTTGAGTTTCGCCTCGAGGCGGCGCGCCTTGTTTTCGTCGACCGCGTCCTGAGCCTTCTCGACAAGCGTGAGCACATCACCCATGCCCAGAATGCGGCCCGCCATTCGATCCGGGTGAAACTGTTCGAGGTCCTCGATCTGTTCGCCGATGCCGGCAAGAACAATCGGTCGTCCGACCACCTCGCGAATGGACAGCGCTGCGCCGCCGCGGGCGTCGCCGTCGAGCTTCGTCAGGACCACACCGGTAATATCCAGCCGTTCGTTGAAGGCTCTCGCAGATCGCACCGCGTCCTGGCCGGTCATTGCGTCAGCGACGAAGAGGATGTGGTTGGGCTTGAGGATATCTTTTAGCCGTTCGATCTGGTCCATCAGCACGTCATCGATGTGCAGTCGACCGGCGGTGTCGAAGATCAACACCTGGTAGCCCTTGATTGAAGCTTCCCGAAGGGCGCGCTTGGCGATGGCCTCCGGATCGTCCATATCCCGGGTGTCAATGGTTGGAATCGAGGCCTTTTCTCCGAGCACCAGGAGCTGTTCACGGGCAGCCGGCCGCGAGGTGTCCGCCGGAACCAGCAGCGGAAACAGACCCTTTCGTTCCTTGAGCCAGCGGGCAATCTTGGCGGCGGTAGTGGTCTTTCCGGAGCCCTGGAGTCCCACCAGCATGATCACGGCGGGTCGTCCCTTGAAATTCAGGTCGGTGGTCGTGCCCCCGAGCAAGGTGATCAGCTCTTCGTGAACGATCTTGGTCACCATCTGCGCGGGCGTGACGGAACTCAGTACCTCTTTCCCGACGGCACGTTCACGGACCCGGTCAATGAACCCTGACACGACCTCCACGCTGACGTCCGCCTCGAGCAGCGCAAGACGGATCTCACGCAGGGCGGAGTCAATATGGAATTCCGTCAGATGGCCCTCTCCACGGAGGGTCTTGGTGACACGAGCGAGGCGTTCCTGGAGCCCTTCCAACATAAGGGCGGCAGTCTAAGGGAGAGGCTGATTCAGGTCAAGCTTAGTATCTTGAAGACTTTGCCCCCTCGACCACGGGTTTGCCACACCATCCCAGCGGGGAAACACCGAGAGATCTGCAGTTTAGCGGCCACGGGGAAAGCGACTTAGGTACAATACTTGGTGACATGGGCGCCAAGCAGCCGTTGCTCCTGCATCCGGGTTGTCCTCCACCCGATGACCCGGGAATCACAGCGGTCCTCGACCTCTGTGCGGCGGTTTTGCAGACACGTTGGGTCGAACTCGTCCTTTCTCCGGAAGGCGGCGGAGACGAGACGGTCTACGAGATTGGCACAACCGACGGAGAGGAAACCTCCCGGGTTCTGGAGGTCGATGACGGACTCGTTGCTACGCTTCGATTCGGTGGTGCCTCGGATCCATCCGCCGACGTGCTTCGATCGCTGTCCGCTGCCCTGGTGGTAGCGCTCGACTGCCAGAGACTGCGCAATCAGACCGCTGTTTTGAGTGCCGCGCTCGACTCGACATCGAGTTCAGTCTTGTTGTTTGATTCCCTCGGCAACATCTTGTACGCCAACCCGCCAGCTGACGGCCTGCTCTCGCTGCAGACCGAGGACGAACTGCTGGTCGAAGCCGAGGGCGAGGCGAGTCTGCCGCTGTTTAGCGTCCTGTCAGCGCTTGTGGAACGGGTCGCCTCATCCCGCGACAAGACATCGGCGTGGCAGGGCACGCTTCAGTCCCGCGACGGCAGGGTGCTCGCGTGCGAGGTCACCCGCCTCCCACTGGTGAATTCACTGCCGCAGACCGTCCTGGTGCTTCTCCAGTATCGAGGTGCAGAGCCTGCAGTCAGAATCGATGCCTTCTGTCTGACCCACCACCTGAGCCCTCGCGAAAAGGAGGTCGTGAAGCTTTTGATCGAAGGCCTCACGACCCTTGCCATGGCGGAACGGTTGGGCATAAGCCCGCACACGGTTCGCGATCACCTCAAGAACCTGTACCGAAAGACCGGGACGAGTTCGCGCAGCGAACTCCTCGGTCTGGCTTCTCGTACCGCGCCGGCCACGACCGGAATTGACGCCTGAAATCGGGCGCGGCCCCAGAAAGGGCCGGGTCGACCGTTATAATAGACTCGTAGGGTTGACTGGAGGACAGAACCATGTCTCGCTTTCGCATCATCGGTCTCGTCGCCGCGTGTCTCTTGCTCATAGTGGCACTGGCCGGCGCCGAGGGATACATCGTCGTTTTGAAGAGTGGGCACAAGCTGAGGTGCAAGGAACCCATGGTCATCGACGGGCCCAACGCCATCATCACCCTGTCGACCGGGACCATCACAAGCTACCCGTTGCAACTGGTGGATCTCGTGGAAACGGAGCGCTACAACCAACTCGGTGTTGGCGATGCGCTGCGGATAGATGAACTGACCACTAAAAGCGAGGTGGCGAGGACACCGACTCCACCCAAGTCTCTCGCGCAGTACACCGATTTGTCGGCCGGCGAACGGGTCGCCGGCGACCCGACGTTGGGCTCCTCGGTGGAACCGACTGCGACCCCGACACCGGGCATCAAACTGCAGTCGACCCAGTACCACGACGAGCGTATCGACCAGGCGTTTTCGAAGATCTTCGACGAGAAGGAACTCCTGCTGTACCGCACCAGCCAGGGGACCCAACCCGGGTACTACTTCGTCCAAAGCGTGACCGACTCCGAGCGGGAGGTGTTCAAGGCGCTCGAGGTCGTCGCTGAGGCCTACGCCTTGATCGTCCAGATCCACGAACAGGTGGCTCCCGACGCCGTCGAGCTGCAGATGATCCAGACGTCAGGAAAACCCGCAGGCACATTCCGGCTGACTCCCGATCAAGCCCGCAAATTGACAACCGGTGAGGTGCCGACCCAGACCTTCTACATCAAACATGTGATTTTCTGATCAGTTTTGAGTTTTCAGTTTTGAGTTTTTCCCTGATGACAGCGACCAACGAATCGTCGGGGAGTCCCTTCGGAAACCGGGATGAATGAACCGAGGTCCTCTGAAGGACAGTCGATCGACGTTGCGGTCGTTGGGGCCGGGCTCGCCGGTCTCACCGCTGCCATGAGACTCTCGGAAGCAGGCCTCAAGGTTCGCGTCTTTGAACGGTACCCCCGCCCGGGAGGACTCGCTCGAGTGCTCGAAATCGGTGGTGAGGCCATCGAGGCCTTCTACCACCACCTCTTTACTACCGACACGGCATATGTTGCGCTGGCCGAAGAACTCGGGCTCGCCGATGAGATCGAGTGGCTGCCGTCTCGAATGGGAATCTGGGCCGACGAGCGCCTGTGGGATTTCGGTACCCCGCAGTCCCTGCTTGCGTTTCAACCGCTCGGGCTCATCGACAAGGTGCGGTTCGCCGCTTCCACCCTGATCATTCAGCGCATTTCTGACGCCTCCCGATTCGAACACGTCACCGCATCGGAGTGGGTTCGCCGCAACCAGGGTGAACGGGTCTGGCGCACGGTGTGGGGGCCGCTCCTCTATCAGAAATTCGCCGACGATGCCGAAAACGTCTCGATGGTGTGGTTGTGGAAAAAACTCAGCCTGCGGGGCCGGTCACGATCGTCATCGGGGCTCGGAGAGCGGCTCGGCTATATGCGGGGATCGTTCGCCCGGTTGGTAGCAGCCCTCGAAAACCGGCTCGAGCGACTCGGCGCCCAACTTCACCTCGCTGAGGCGGTTCAGCGGGTGGACGCAGTCGATTCCGGATTCGTGATCCAGACCCGCAGTCATTCGTTCGAGGCGCAAAGGGTCCTCGTGGCTGCGTCCGTCACCGACCACCTCGAAATCGCCGGACACCTCCTGGAAACCGGGGAACGAACCGCGCTCGAGACTCTCAAGGCCACTGGCGCCATCTGCACTCTCCTCGAACTCAAGCAAAGCCTGACACCCTACTATTGGCTCAATATTGCCGATCCCGAGATGCCGTTCGGTGGCCTGATCGAGCACACGAACTACATCCCCGCCGACCGCTACGGCGGGGTCACGATCCTGTACGTCTCGAACTACCTGTTTGCCGACCACCCTTTGTACCGGGCGTCGAAGAAGGATGTCATCACCGCTTACATCCCGGCATTGAAAAAGGTCAACCCATCCTTCGATGCGTCGTGGATTCTCAAGAGCCACCACTTTCGCGCGGACTCCGCGCAACCAGTGGTCACACGTGGGTATCACCTAAAAATCCCTTCCGTCCGGACTTCGATGCCCGGTCTCTATCTCTGTTCAATGGCCCAGATCTACCCTGAGGACCGCGGCCAGAACTATGCCATCGAGTATGGTGAACGAACCGCACGTGTCGTCATTGAAGATGCGGTGAAATCGCCACCACGGCCGATCCGAACCGCTGCGGCAACCCAAACTCCCTGACCCGACCCCGGCGCTTCCAATTTGCGGCTGACGGCCCGCATTGGCTGGAAGCTGACCGACTCCCGGCCCGGGCTTTCCAATGGTGTACTATTAAGCCGCCCGTCAGAAGACGGGCTATGTTTCAAATTGGAGGCACGAGCTGATGGCTGGTAAGGCAGTTGAGGTCACCGACGCAAACTTCGAAGACACCATTCTGAATGCAGATCGACCGGCGCTGGTGGATTTCTGGGCGGTGTGGTGCGGGCCGTGCCGCGCGATCAGTCCGATTGTCGAAGAGCTGGCCGATGATTATGGCGACCGCATCGTGGTGGGCAAGCTCGACGTCGACTCAAACCGTGAAACCGCAGTCAAGTACGGCATTCAGGCCATCCCGACCCTGCTTCTCGTCAAAAACGGCGAAGTGGCCGATCGAATCGTCGGCGCAACCGACAAAGCGAGTCTCGCATCGAAGCTGGACAGCCTCCTGTAGCTCAATTGCGAGAACTGTCCCGGGCCGAAACCAAGGGTTGCGGCCGACGGGCCGTTTTCACGGATAGAGACCACATCCATTCGCTCCTCGCCACCCTCAGGGAGACATCATGAGTGTACGGACCGTCGGAGTTGTCGGCGCGGGTCAGATGGGTGCCGGTATCGCGCACGTGGCGGCCGTCGCCGGTTTCGACGTCGTGTTGACGGATATCGAAGCCGCAGTTGTCGAGCGCACCATCGAAAACATCGGCCGGAATCTCGATCGACAGATCAAAAAGGGCACCGTGGCGACTTCTCAAAAATCCGAGGCCCTGGGCCGGATTACGGGCAGTACCCACCTCGCCGAACACCGGCGAGCCGACCTGGTCATCGAGTCTGCCGAGGAGTTCTATCCCATCAAGGCAGAGATCTTTCGCCAGTTGGATGTCTTATGTCCGCCCTCGACCCTCTTCGCATCCAACACGTCTTCGATCTCAATTACCAAATTGGCGGCCGTCACCGGACGACCGGACCGCGTCGTCGGTATGCACTTCATGAACCCGGTGCCCCTGATGCGATTGGTCGAAGTCGTGCGCGGGCTCGAAACCTCACAAGAGACTGTCGCGACGGTTTTTGTGACCGCCGAAACAATGGACAAAACACCCGTTGAGTGCAACGACCACCCCGGCTTTGTTTCCAACCGGTTGCTGATGCCGATGATCAATGAGGCGGTGTTCGCCGTCGCGGAAGGCGTCGCATCCGCCGGGGCCGTGGACGACATCATGACGCTGGGGATGAACCACCCAATGGGACCATTGCGCCTTGCGGACCTGATCGGTCTCGACAACTGTCTGAGCGTCATGCGCATCCTGCATGAGGAACTCGGCGATCCCAAGTACCGGCCCTGTCCATTGATGGTCCGGATGGTCGACGCAGGCCGGCTCGGACGCAAATCGGGCCGGGGGTTCTTCGACTATCGGGAGGAATGACGTCGTGCTGTGCCAGACCTGCGGCACCATCAACCGTCCGGAATCGGAGCTGTGCGATCAGTGCGGCAATCGGCTGATGGTGGTGTCGGGCGTCAACGACCGGGACTCCGAGCCGACCGAAGAGTTGTTTGTCCAGGCTCAGGAAGAACTCGAGGAGAATATTCTCGAACGATTGACCGGCCTCGAAGACGGCGTCCGGCGCCTGTCGAATGCGGTCGCGGCCACCGCACAACACCTGGTCCAACTCGAGCACAACCTGACGGTTGCCCATGCCGGGATTCAATCCCTCGGCGGTCTCCTCGAAACCCAGGGCATCGTCACCCGCGTCGAGGTCGTCGACGACTGGGAACGAACCGCCGACCAAGAACTTCTGTCGCGCGATCTTTCCCGCCGCTTCCGCTCCTACAAGGCCCGCATCGTGTCGCAGGCCGACCACTCCGGGCTTGCCAGCGAAGAGTTCCGGAGCAAGCTCCGGGCTCTCGAACTCGCCCTGCTCGGCGCGGACACGGGCACGGTCAGCGACCTGTTGACCGAGCTTGCCGGGATGGCGCCGGACAATGACGAGCTCTGGTCATTCATCGGCGAGGCCGCATTCGAGTCCGGTGAACTGGACACCGCGAGGATCGCCTTCCGGCGCGTCCTCGAGCTCCGGGGGCCACAGTTCGAAGCCCTCGTGCACCTCGGGGCCGTGGCCTCGGACCTCGGGTTGTGGACCGAAGCTGAGGATTCACTGCAACGGGCTCGGGAGATGGCACCGGAGACCTTTTTGCCGCATTTCACCCTCGGTGGGCTGATGGTGCTGCGGGGGCTCCACAGCGAGGCCATCCCACACCTCGAAAAGAGCCTCGCCATCGAGGAGGCGGCCCAGAGCTGGTACCTGCTCGGCATCTGCCGCCTCGAACTCGGGCACGGCGGACGCGCCATCTCGGCGCTCGAACGGGCGGTCGAACTCGCCCCCGATTTCGAGGACGCTCACTACCACCTCGGGATCGCCTATCTACGCCGCGGCTGGACGAAAAAGGCCCTCGCAGCGTTTCAGCAGACCCTGCGGCTCGACCCACAGCGCCTGCAATACCAGGCGACCGTGCGGCTCCTTTCGGGTTCGCCCCCCGACACTCTCTCGCCTCGAGCAACCCATTTCGTGAAGAGGGCCGAAGCGGCCCTCGATGCCAGCGACCCCGGCAGCGCCCTCGATCTCTTCAACGCCGCTCTCGAGATCGAGCCTGAGGCGCCACTGTTGCTGGCGACCGCAGCCCTGCTGGCGTCCGCTTCGGGGCGCGCCCGCCAAGCGGTCGCTCACGCTCACACCCTGCTGCGCGGACCCGGTGACGATTCCCCCTTCACCGCGGCGGCGGTGGTGGCCCTCCTCGAGGCGCTCCGCCAGTCCGGAAGACCACACTCCGCCCGACGTTTTGCGCAGCAGCTCTACGAAGATGAAGGTGTCGGTGAGTTGGCCAACGGCCTCGCAGCCTATGAGCTCGCACTGATTGAAACGGACCTCGGGGGTGACCTCGAGGCCGCTCGAGACCTGGCCCGGGAAGCCCTCGAGATCGCCCCCAAAGAACTTCGGCAATACCCGCTGGCGGCCCTCGGGTCGATCGCCCTGAAGCTCGGCAGGTATCGCGAGGCCATGCGCTATTTCGAGCAAGTCGCGCAATCAGGTTTCGAACCGCCGAAGCTGCGGCAGCTCGCGCTGGCTCACCAGGATCCGGAACATGCGCCGCAGGGCGACACCATCAGCAGCAGCGGTCGCCGGTCAGCCGATCCCGGTATCGATCACGAACTGCTGGGTTATGTTCGAAAGCTCGGTGGGCTGTCGGCCCACCTCGCCCGCCACCAGAAATCGACGCGCGCGAATCCGCGCCGCCACACGGAGTAGAACATGCGTTGGAGCCAGACGTTCATTCACACCCTTCGCCAGGACCCCTCAGACGCTGAGGTTGTCTCGCACCGCCTGATGACCCGTGCCGGCCTCATCTCCAAACTCGCCGCCGGCATCTACAACTATTTGCCGCTCGGTTGGCGGTCGCTGACAAAAATCGCGGCCATTGTTCGCGAGGAGATGGAGCATGCCGGGTCCGCAGAACTCGTGCTACCGGCGGTGCAACCGGCCGAGTTGTGGCAGGAGTCCGGGCGCTGGTTCGAGTACGGGCCCGAGCTCCTCCGGATCAATGACCGCCACGAACGCGACTTCTGTTTCGGCCCGACCCACGAAGAGGTCATCACCGACATCGTGCGAAGAAGTATTACGTCCTACAGGCAGTTGCCCGTCAACCTCTACCAGATCCAGACCAAGTTCCGGGACGAGATCCGGCCGCGATTCGGGCTCATGCGCGGGCGCGAGTTCATCATGAAGGACGCCTACACCTTCCACGCCGACGCCGAGGATCTCGACCTCGCCTACCGGGCGATGGAAGCCGCCTACTGCCGGATCTTTGAACGATGCCGCCTCGGCTACACCCAGGTCGAGGCCGACACCGGCAATATCGGCGGGTCGGAGTCCCACGAGTTCATGGTGCTGGCAGACACCGGCGAAGACGCCATTCTCTCGTGCCCCGCGTGCCACTACGGCGCCAACGTCGAAAAGGCTCTCGCCGGCCCGGTTTCGGATGCCCCACCGTGGCCGCTGTCAGCAACGCCATCGCCCGAAACCGTTCACACCCCCTCCATGCGCAGCATCGACGACGTGGCCACCTTCCTCGGCATCGACCCGGCGCATCTGATCAAGACCCTGATTTTCGAGACCGATCAGGAGTTTGCCGCGGTCCTGATCCGCGGCGATCTCGAGGTCAACGAGGTCAAACTCAAGAATGAGCTCGGCTGCACTCACCTCCAGCTGGCGTCTGAAGAAAAGATCGAGGAGATCACCGGTGGGCCGCAGGGCTTCTCGGGCCCCGTCGGTTTGACCGGTGTCCGCATCCTCGCCGACCCGACCGTCATGGACCTTGAAGTGGCGGCGACGGGCGCCAACGGTCCCGACAACCACATCGTGGGCGTTGTTCCCGGTCGCGATTTCGAACCCTCGGCCGTCGCCGACATCCGGCTCGCGGCGCCCGGCGACCCGTGCCCGAAGTGCGGCGAACCGATGATCGAAAAACGGGGCATCGAGGTCGGCCACATATTCAAGCTCGGCACAAAGTACTCAAAATCAATGAACTGCTCGTTCCAGGACGCCGAAGGCGGCGAACACCCGATGATCATGGGCTGTTATGGGCTCGGCGTCAGCCGCACGCTGGCCGCCGCGGTGGAGCAGAATCACGACGACAAGGGCATTATCTGGCCGTTGCCCCTGGCGCCATATGAGGTCGTCCTGGTGGTGCTCAATTCCGACAAGGAAGTGGTGGTCGAGGCCGCCTCGGCAATCTATGACGATCTCCGAAACGCCGGCGTCGATGTCCTCTTCGATGACCGATCGGAACGCCCGGGGGTCAAGTTCAACGACATGGACCTGATCGGTTTTCCTGTCCGGGTGGTACTCGGTCAGCGCGGCCTCGACAACTCTGAGGCCGAGATCAGCCTGCGCAAAGACGGCGAGAAACGGATGACTCCGATCGCCGACCTCGTGCCGGCGGTGCAGGCATTGCTCGAAGAGCTGCGGGGGGCTCAGTAGGACGGTTCAGAGACCTTCTCCTCGCCCCGGCTTTCCGAACGCGCTCCCCGTGAGGAGCCGGGTACGCGGCCCGTCGGACGGGCCGGATGCCAGGCACCGCCGTTGCACGTTGCCCCAACCACCCAGAGCACCCGAGTCCTTCTTGTCGGAGGGAGGTTGGGCTGGCATTCCTAATTCCTCATTCCTCATTCCTCATTCTGCTGGCTTTACGGAAGAGCGAGCTGTTGCCTCGCGATGTCAACCATCCGCCCGTGCGCCTGCACGAGGACCTTGAGGTCCGAACCCATGCCGTCCGGATCGAGGAGCCTCTTGACTTCCTGGCGGGCCGCAAAGGTGGCGGCGTCGATCTCGGCCTCCATGCCGAGACCGCGTTCATCGAGTTCGTCGGCCAGTCCCGCTCGAACCAGGAACTCGGCAAGTGGCCACAGCCCGACCTCCACCCAACCCTTCGTTCGACCGGCCGACCTGAGATCATCCCAGTTGACGTGAGCGGTGATGTCGATCTCACCGGGTGACTGGAGCGGATCACGCGCAACCTGGTGCTGCCGAAAGGTCGCCAGCGAACCGCCACGACGCCCGCGGGGGTTGTAGAGCCGGGCCGAATCGTAGCCGTAGTCGAGAGTCAGCACGAGCCCGTCAACACCCGCGGCCCGGCACGCTTCGCGGTGCGAGGCCTCGGCCCCGAGGTTGGCCTCGGCTATCTGTCCTTCTTCGAGCACCACCCCGATGTCCGCGAAGTACGCCGCCACCTCGTCGCGGGGCGGGCGCTCCGACCAGGAGAGTCCTCCGTCGTCAACATCGACCCAGAACTCCCGCAGCCCGCCGTCACGGCCCACCACCCGGACGACCGGCTGCGCGTCATAGAGCTCCGAGGCGTGGATCACGGTTGGACACGGTGCCGGGTGGACTTCGGTGAGATCGGCAACGATTTCCACGCCCACTCCGTCGATCCGGTCGACGAGCTTCCTCTCCATGGACCGCGAACGCTCCACGGCCACGAAGCCATCGACGACCGAGGCTGTTTGATCACCCAGAGCCTCGATAAGACCTGCCAGAAAGCTGCCGTCGCCTGCCGCCACATCAACAATCCGCAAGGGCTGGCTCACACCGGCGAGACCGCGCATCAGCCGTGCCACCACCCGTGCGTACCACTCGGACGCGGTGGGAGCGGTCAGGTAATCGGCAGCCCGTCCATACCGCGGCGCAGCCGCCGTGTAGTAGCCGTGTTCGGGATGGTACAGGGCCATCTCCATGTAGCGGTCGAATGGCACCGCACCGCCACGTGCTCTGATTTCGTCCACCATCCACGACATCCAGCCATTGTAGGCACGATCCGAGACCCGATGTCGCAAAGTTGATTCTGGATGTTAGATATTTGATGTTGGATGTCGTTGACGGGCACCCTGGTGAATCCAATATCCAATATCCAACATCCCAAGATCCTTTATCTCACTGCAATAACTCCCTATCTGGGTGCTCCCAAAGCGATCATCTCGGGGAGCCCCTCTCCTTGCGCTCAGGGTGCCTGTGTGCTATAAAACCGGCTGCTGCTTTCGACTGGAAAGTGGGCCCGGGGCCCACTTTTTTTTCTGCAGCGAGGAGTTCTCAAATGAAGATCAACCAGGCAGCACATGACCAGCTCACCGCTCTTGTGGCGGAAGAGGGGCTTGAGTTGCTCGCGGCGGAGGTCGTGGGCGCAGGCCCGAAGACCATTCTCCGGCTGGTGATCGACGGTCCGGACGGGGCCAGCCTCGAGAAATGCGCAGCGGTGTCGCGCCAGGCATCGGCAATCCTCGATGTGGAGGACCCGATCGACCATAAATACACTCTCGAGGTCTCGTCCCCGGGGATGGATCGGAAGCTCTACAACGCTGGCGACTTCGAGCGTTTCGCCGGTCGCCGGGTCACCATTCGAATGAAACCGACGTATCGCGAACTCCGGTCGATCGACGGTGAGCTCGTAGGCCTGTTCGATGGCGGGCTGGTGCGCCTTATCGTCGACAACGGCCAGGAATTGAATCTGCCGTATGACGAGATCTTCGAAGCTCGCCTCGAAGTGGATTGGAACTCGATCATGAAGGAAGGGAAAACCCGTTCATGAAGCTCGACATCAACATGCTCGTTCGCCAGATGGCCGCTGAGCGCGACATCGAGGCCGACACCCTTGTCGAAGCTGTCGCGGAGGCGATTTCGTCGGCCGCGCGTAAGCATTACAAGGAACGCAACGTCCACACTTCGATCGACGTCGAGACCGGCGAGGTCGAGTCGTGGACGGCCCGCGATGTGGTCGAAGAGGTCGAGGACGAGGAGATCGAAGTCACCCTCGAAGAGGGACTCGCCATCGATCCGACCGCTGAGGTCGGTGGCATCGTGAAGTTGGAGCCTCTCGACACGACGGTCCTCGGTCGAATCGCCGCTCAGTCCGCCAGGCAGGTGCTCTTCCAGCGCGTACGAGAGGCAGAACGGGCAGTCGTCTACCGCAATTACTCGAGCCGCGTTGGAGACATGATCAACGGCATCGTCAAGCGTATGGACCGCGGCGCCCTGATCGTGGAATTGGGCGATACCGAAGGCGTGATGCCGCGGAGCCATCAAGTCCGCCACGAGCGTTACAGCCAGGGCGACCGCGTCCGCGCAGTCGTGGTCGATATCACCATGGACGCCAACCGTCCGCAGGTCGTGCTGTCCAGAACCTCCCCCGTGCTCCTCGAGAAGCTTCTCGAGATGGAGGTCCCGGAGATCTACGACGGCACGGTGATCATCAAACGCTGTGTCCGTGAGCCCGGCGAACGGGCCAAAGTCGCCGTCACCTCGAGGGATTCTGATGTCGATCCGGTCGGCGCGTGCGTCGGTCTCAAGGGATCACGGGTGCAGGCGATCACCCGTGAGCTCAAAGGCGAGAAAATCGATATCATCCCGTTCAACAGCGACACCGTCACCTTCGCCCAGAATGCTCTGTCCCCGGCCAAAATCAACCGGGTCGCAGTCCGTGAAGAGCCCATAACCGCGGTGGTCCGGGACGAAGACGGCCGTCCGGTGCTCGACGAAAACGGCGAGCCTTTGACCGAGGAGCGAAAAGAGACCGTGCTCGATGTCATCGTTGGCAGCGAACAACTGTCGCTGGCCATCGGCAAACGCGGGCAAAACGTGCGGTTGGCCTCAAAACTTCTCGACTGCCGTATTGAGATCAAGAGCCAGGAAGCCGTCAAGGACGAGCTCGCTTCTGCTCTCGCGACGATGCTGCGAGAGATGGAGGGCATTTCGGAAGAAGACGAAATCCCAGAGCTCGAGTCCGCGATCACCCCGGTGGCGTACGACGAACTGGTTCCCCTCGAAGAAATGGAGATGCTGACCGACCGTCTCCGCGAGCGTCTCGAGGGTCATGGTATTCACACAGTGCAAGACGTCCTCGCCCGCGATGCGAGCGAGCTCTCCAATATCCCGGGCATCGGGCCCGTAACCGCGAAAAAACTCCTCGGTATGGCAAATCAAACGCTCGAGGAGAGTCTTTCCGACGCAGCGGAATCCGTCGTCGGGGAGGAGTGATTCAGTATGCAGCAACTCCGAGTCGTCGACCTCGCACACACCATGGGAATCACAGCGACCGAGCTGATTTTCAAGTTGCGCTCAATCGGCGTAACGGTGGCCAGCGAGGAGGACACCCTCGATCTTTCGACGGTGCGAGCCATCATCACGGGTGAGACCCTCCAGCGGCGTCCACGTGAGGTCATTGTCCGCCGCGAACCCAAGGAAGACGAGACCGCTCCGATCTCGGCCAAGGACCGGCTGGCTCGCCGCCGCCGCCGCCAGGTCGTTGACACCGAAAAAGAGATTCAGGAAGTCTTGACGGAGAAACTCCCCGAGTCTGATGACGAAGAAGATGTGGCTGCGGAAGCCGCAGCGGTCGAAGTCGAGACCGAGGATGTCGTCGAGGACGAGGTGAAAGTGGAAGCTGCGGCGGAAGTCGAAGTGCTTCCCGCAGAAGAAATTGAGATCGACAACGACGGGGGCGACGAGGTCGAAGTCAAACCAGAGGTCGAGATCACCGAAGAGGAATTGACCGCCCAGAGGGGCGACAACGATGAGGAAACCTCTCCGAAGCGGGTTCGTCCAAGTCGCGCGAAAACGCCGCTCGAGCAAAGCCTTCGCGAGTTGTCTCCGGACGAGATCCGCCAGCGTTTGGCGGACCAGAAAAATATCGAAAAACAGCGCAAGGCAGCCGCTGCACAACCCAAGGTGGTAGGCCGCAAAGCAAAATCTGCTGCCGATGCCAAAGAGATTCGCGACCTGCTCAACAAGTTTGAAGAACAGAAACTCAAGGGGCAGCAGGAGGGCGCCACCACGACGCGGCCCTCACCCCGCCCGGCGGGAGGAGGAGGACGGCCGACCAAGAAGGGCCGCCGCCGCCGCCAGGACGACGAGCGCCGGACCGCTCCGCCCAGACCGACCAGGACGATCCAATTCAAGGACGGCGAAAAGCCCGAAGGTCCGATCATTCTCTCCGAGATGGTCACCGCACGGGAGCTCGCAGAAAAGCTCAACGTGACCTCCAAGGAGCTCCTCGGCCTGTTGATTCAAAAAGGCATGATGGTCACCACCAATCAGTCGTTGCCGCACGAACTCGCAGAGGAAATCTGCGCGGACCTCGAGATCGAAGCGATGGTGGCGACCGCAGAGGAACTCATCGAGTACGAACGCGAGGAAAGCCTGGAAGAAGTGGGACCGCAGATTCCGCGCCCACCTGTCGTTACGGTGATGGGCCATGTGGACCACGGAAAGACGTCCCTCCTCGACGTCATCCGGTCGAGCCGGGTCGCCGAGCAGGAGGCGGGAGGCATTACCCAGCACATCGGCGCCTCCAGGATCGAGGCTTCCGATGACCGGGTGGTCGTGTTTGTCGATACCCCCGGCCACGAGGCCTTTACCCAGATGCGCGCCCGCGGCGCCCAGGTCACCGATATCGTCGTGCTCGTGGTAGCCGCCGATGACGGCGTCATGCCTCAGACCAAGGAGGCCATCACCCACTCCCGCGCCGCCAACGTTCCCCTGATCGTTGCGATCAACAAGATCGACAAGGCGAACGCCAACCCGGATCGTGTCAAACAGCAACTCGCCGAGCACGAGGTCCTGGTCGAATCGTGGGGTGGAGAGGTCCCATCGGTGGAAGTGTCCGCCAAACAGAACCAGGGACTCGGCGACCTCCTCGACGTGATCTTGCTGGTGGCCGAAATGAAGGACCTCAAGGCGTCGGCCGAAGGCCCTGCCCGGGGTGTCGTCCTGGAAGCCCGCAAAGAAAAGGGCCGCGGTATCGTCGCCACCGTCCTCATCCAACAGGGCAAGCTCGAAGTCGGCGACTACTTCTTCTGCGGATCCACGTGGGGCCGCGTACGCGCCATCGCGGACGACACCGGCAAACGGATCGATCTCGCCGGACCGTCGGATCCGATCGAGCTCACCGGCTTCGAAGTCGTGCCCGCCGCCGGGGATGTTCTTCAGGGAACCGAGAGCGAGGCCAAGGCCATCGAGGTGTCCAGTTATCGCAGCCAGAGAGACCGCGACGAGAGCCTGACGGGCGGACGAAAGGTGTCTCTCGACAACCTCTTCGACTCGATCGCCGAAAGCGAGACCCAGGAACTCAACGTCGTCATCAAGGCGGATGTGCAGGGCTCGGTCGAAGTGCTTCGCGAGACCCTCATCAGTCTGAGCACCGAGAAGGTGAAGATCAACGTGCTCCATGGCTCAATCGGTGCCATTACCACCAACGACGTGATGCTGGCATCGGCATCCAACGCGATCATCGTCGGCTTTTCCGTCCGGCCCGAGCGCACGGCTCGAGATCTCGGTGAGGCGGAACAGGTGGATATCCGCCTCTACACCGTGATCTACGACCTGGTGGATGATGTCAGGAAGGCCATGGTCGGGCTGCTCGAACCGGAGTACGAAGAGGAAGAACTCGGCAGAGCCGAAGTGCGGGAAGTCTTCAAGGTGCCAAAGATCGGTTCGATTGCCGGCAGCCACGTTTTAGAGGGTGTGATTACGCGCAACGCCAAGGTCCGACTTCTCCGGGACAACGTGGTCATTTTCCAGGGCGAGTTGGCATCGCTGAGAAGGTTCAAGGACGATGCCTCGGAAGTTCGCCAGGGATTCGAGTGCGGTATCGGTCTCGAGCGCTATCAAGACATCAAAGAAGGCGACATTATCGAGGCCTTTAAAATGGTCGAGATCGCCCCCGAGCTCTGATCCGGCAACGACTCAGAGCCCGCCGGCTTCCCGATTGGTAAGAGATTGAGTGGAGAAACCTACGTCGCCGTCGCACACGTGGAACTGCACGTTCCCGAGGCGCGGAGTCTAAAGGCCAAGCGCGGCCCGGTCCGCAGCATGATCGAGAGAATTAAAAACCGGCACAAGGTTCTGGTGATCGAAACCGATCATCAAGACCTCTACCAAAGGACGCGCCTTGCCATCTGCGCGCTGTCGACGAGCCCCGTGGACGCCGAAGCGCGGCTGCAGAGGGTCGAAGCGACAGTAAACAGCCATTGGAGCGGGAACGTCCTGAGTTGGGAAATCGACGTCATTCAGGTGTGACGTTGCGCGGAAGGAACGACACATGCAGGACAAATCTTACGAACGCAACGCGCGTCTCGAGGGCGAGATCCGGTCGGTTCTCTCCGAACTGCTTCGCCTAGAGGTCAACGACCCCCGCCTCACCGACGTCACGGTCTCCGGGATCAAGCTCTCGGCCGACCGTTCCAAGGCACGTGTGTACTTCTCGGTCATCGGCGACGAAGAGCGCGAGCGGCAGGCCGCGGACGGGTTTTCGGCCGCAGCGTCGTTCATGCGGCGGAGGCTGGGACAGACGATGCGTCTGAGGGTCGTGCCGACTCTGGATTTCCACCGCGACACTTCCTATGAGTATGGCGATCGCATGGAACGCCTGTTCGACCGGCTCGCCGACCAGGGGCTCCTGCCCGGTGACGAGAGCGGACCCGCCTCCACCGAGGAGGAACAGTGACCCTCAAGAGCACCCACCCGGCGGAAGCCGTCCGGCGTCTCAAGGAAGCCTACCGAGTCCTGATCACCTGTCACCGAAACCCTGACGGCGACGCTCTCGGTTCCGAACTCGCGTTGGCCGAGATGGCCGACCGGTTGGGCGTAGAGACGGTTATCGTCAATCGTGATCAAACGCCGGCCAACCTCACAAACCTGCCGGGGAGCCATCAGATCACTGTTGCCGATGAGCTGCCCGGAGATTTCCCGTCGGCGTACGACCTCGTCATCACGGTTGAATGCCCCGGGCTCGACCGCACCGGTTTCGAGGGATTGACCAGGGTGCCGATCCTCAACATCGATCACCACCCCGCCAACCCGGCCTACGGGGTCGTCAACTTTCTCGACGACGCGTCACCGGCGGTTGGGGAGATGGTGTGGCAGATGTATACCGAAGCGGCCTTGCTGCCGTCGACGGACGCGGCAACGAACCTCTTCGCCGCCCTTTCCACGGACACCGGCGATTTTCGCTACTCCAACGCAACCAGCCGCGCCTTCCGGGCTGCGGCCGAGATGGTGGATGCCGGCGCCCGCCCGGCCCAGGTGGCTAACTGGGTCCACAACCACCGCAGCCTGGCGTCGGTCCGCCTGCTCGGCGAGGCGCTGCAGAGCCTGAAGATCCTGTGCGGCGGCAAGTTGGCCGTGATTACCGCGGACCGCGCCGCCTTCGAGCGAGCCGGTGCCGGCCCCGAAGACACTGAAGAGATCGTCAACATTCCCCGCTCCATCGCCGGGGTCGAGGCCGTCGCCTACTTCAAGCAATGGGAGGATGGTGTCGTCCGGATCAGCCTGCGTTCGCGCGGGGACGTGGATGTACGCGCGGTGGCCGAGCACTTCGGCGGCGGCGGTCATGTCAACGCGGCAGGTTGCGCGGTTGAAGGCGAACTTTCGATCGTTGAGCGAGACGTCGCAGCGGCGGTGGCATCGGCCCTCGGACTTGAACTTTGAGCCGCCGCCGACCCGCGAAGTTCAACGGCCTTCTCCCAGTCTACAAAAAAGCCGGCCCTACCTCACACGACGTGGTGGATATGGCGCGGAAGGCACTCCAAGAGCGTCGGATCGGGCACACCGGAACGCTCGACCCCCTCGCGGAGGGTCTCCTCCTTTTGTGTGTCGGCCACGCGACCCGCCTCCAGCAGTTTCTCCTCAAGTGGGACAAAAGATACCAGGGCGAGGTGCTTCTCGGTCATGCGACAACCACCTATGATAGCGAGGGCGAGGCAGCAGATCCGCGGGGAGAACCACCGGTTCTCAGTGACGATGTGATCGAACGCCTCACGGCGCAGTTCAGCGGTGAGATCGAACAGGTGCCGCCGCCGTACTCGGCAAAGAAAGTCAAGGGCAAGAAACTGTATGAACTCGCCCGCAAAGGCGAAGAAGTTCACCCCGAGCCAAAGACCGTTCGCGTCGAAGAAATCTCCATCTCGGCAAAGACGCCGGATGTCCTCGCGATCGACGCCACAACCTCGACCGGGTTCTATGTTCGTTCATTGGCCCACGATATCGGTATCGAACTCGGCTGCGGCGGGTATCTGAAATACCTCCATCGGGCGTCCATCGGCCCCTACACGACTGCAGAAGCCCTGCCTCAGGAAGCGCTCCAGGCCTCCGAACAACCTGAGGAGATCATCGGCGGCTCGGCGTGGATCCCGATTGAACGCATCGCTCTTCCCTTTATCGAAATCGAGCTCAATTCAACCGCCGCGGAACGCTTTGTTCACGGTCAGGACGTCGTGGTCTTCTGCCCTGGATCTTCAGAAGCCGAAAGCGGCGCCAGGGTTGTCGTACGCGGCACCGACAAGAACTTCCTCGGAATCGGACTGGTTCGTGCGGTATTGGCTCGGGGCCGCACCCTCAATATTGCCCCGGAGATGGTTATCGGATCGTCCGACCGCCCCCGAACACACCGGAAATAGCTTGATGAATACTCCAAAGTGTTGCGAGAATACGAGCTTCCTGCTAACGTACCGATGCCTCCTCGCCACCGGAGGACAGTGGAGGAATGGATGAGTCACTTTGACGCCCAGAAACTGACAATTATCGACGAGTTCCGCACCCACCCGAACGATACCGGTTCGCCGGAGGTGCAGATTGCGTTGCTGACGCGCCGGATTCAATTCTTGACGGAGCATTTCAAGAGCTTCAAAAAGGACTTCCACTCCCGCCGCGGTCTGCTGCGCCTAGTCGGCCGCCGTCGTCGCCTTCTCGAATACTTGAAGACGAAGGACATTGTTCGCTATCGGGAGCTGGTGGAAAGACTGGGACTCCGAGGCTAAACTGCTGAACACAAACAGGAAGATGTGCGCCGGACCTTCTCTTTGCCGCTCAGGCGGCGGGACAGAGGGTCTGGTGACGCGCGCCTGAAGATTGGAAACCACATGAGTGTCATCACGAAGTCCGTCGAGATCGACGGCAAGACCCTGCAATTCGAAACCGGCAAGATCGCCAAGCAGGCCGATGGATCAACCGTCGTCCGCATGGGCGACACCATGGTTCTCGTCACCGCGTGTTCGGAGGAGAGCCAGCGCAAGGGGGTGGACTTCCTGCCTCTGACGGTGGATTACCGCGAGAACACCTATGCCGGCGGCCGCATCCCCGGCGGCTTTTTTAAACGCGAAGGACGACCGACCGAGCGCGAGATTCTGACCTGCCGGGTGATCGACCGTGGCCTCAGGCCGCTGTTCCCCGACGGCTATCACCGTGAGACCCAGGTCATCGCGTGGGTGATCTCCGCCGACCAGGAGTTCTGCCCCGACATCTACGGAATCTCCGGGTCGTCGCTGGCCCTCCTGATGGCCGCCAAGATCCCGTTTGAAAAGGCCATTGCCGGAGTTCGGGTGGGCCGCGTCGACGGCGAGCTGGTCGTCTTCCCCACGTACGAACAACTCAAAGTGAGCGAGCTCGATCTCGTGGTTGCCGGCACCGACGATGCCCTGGCGATGGTCGAGTGCGGTGCGAGTGAACTTCCCGAATCGATCATCCTCGATGCGCTCGATCTCGCCCACCGCGAGATCAAGAAGATCATTGCCCTCCAGCGCGAGTTCGTTGCCGAACTGAATGTCGTCAAAGTCCCGTTTGAAACTGCGGCGGACCCGTGGCCGGCGGACTTCGCCGACACTCTCCGCGGCCGCTGGACCGACGAACTTCGCGAAGCCCTCCAGGTGCGCGGCAAGTTCGAACAAAAGGACGCCGCCGATGCGGTGCGCGAAAAGGCGATCGCCGAGCTTTCCGAAGAAGAGGCCGACGAAAAGACATCGTGGGTCAAGAACATCTTCCACTCGATGGTCAAAGAGATCACCCGCGAGACCATTCTCGAGAAACGCCAACGCCTCGACGGCCGCGCGTTCGACGAGATCCGCCAGGTGACCTGCGAGGTCGGCGTCCTGCCGCGTTCCCACGGTTCCGCCTTGTTCACCCGCGGCGAGACCCAGGCCCTCGTGACGAGCACTCTCGGCACGTCGGACGATACTCAGCTCGTCGAAGCGTTCGAGGGTAATTCCCGCAACGCCTTCATGCTGCACTACAACTTCCCGCCCTTCTCGGTGGGCGAGGCACGGTTCCTGCGCGGCCCCGGCCGGCGCGAGATCGGGCACGGTGCGCTGGCGCGACGGGCCCTCCTGCCGGTGCTCCCGAGCCCCGAGGACTTTCCCTACACCATCCGGATCGTCTCGGACATCACGGAGAGCAACGGATCGTCTTCCATGGCCTCGGTTTGCGGTGGTTCCCTGTCGATGATGGACGCCGGCGCCCCGATCAAAGGCGCGGTGGCCGGAATCGCCATGGGTCTGGTGTCGGAAGGCGACAAATACGCAGTCCTGACCGACATCGCCGGGCAGGAAGACCATTACGGCGACATGGACTTCAAGGTCGCGGGGACCGCCAACGGCATCACCGCCCTCCAGATGGACATCAAGGTCGAAGGCCTGAGCCGTCAGATCCTCGAGGAAGCCATGGATCAGGCGCACAGAGGCCGTCTCCAGCTGCTCGACAGCATGGCCTCGGCGATCGACAAGGGCCGCGAGGATATTTCGCCCTTCGCGCCGCGGATCATCCAGATCAAGATCGACGTCGATCAGATCCGCAACGTGATCGGCCCCGGCGGCAAGATGATCCGCCACATCGTCGACACCACCGGCGCCAAGATCAACGTCGAGGACGACGGCACGGTGCAGATCGCTACCTCGGACCAGGACGCCGCCCAGAAGGCCATCCAAATGGTCGAGAGCCTCACCAGGCAGCCCAAGATCGGCGAAGAGTTCGACGGCGTCGCGCGCCGCATCGAGCCCTATGGTGCCTTTGTCGAGATCCTTCCCGGTCGCGATGGGCTGGTCCACATTTCGGAGCTCTCGCTCGAGCGGATCCCCGACATCCGGGACGTCCTCAACGAGGGCGACGAACTCAAGGTGCGGATCATCGACATCGATGCCAACGACCGGATCAAGCTCTCGCGGCGCGTCATCCTCGAGGACGAGGCGAGAGAGCGCGGTGAGGACATCCCGGAACGCGACGCACGGCCTCCCAGGGGAGACCGTGGTGGACGTCCCGGCGGTGGCCGTCCCGGCGGCGGTCGGGATCGTGGGCCGCGCCGTAACTGACAGCGCACAAAACGAACACACAGCCGGCCGCAAGGCCGGCTTTTTTGTGTTCGATCGCAGAGGGGCAGAGGGACAGAGGAGAAAGGGAGCTCATCCCACCGTCGCTACCGGAGAAACCGCAGATCACGCAGATGAACGCAGATGTTCGCGTGCGACGGAGGTGCCGTTTTCAATATTGTTGGGCTCACGAACGTCCACGTCGGCAGAGTGCTACAGGCCAACAATGTTGAAGGCGGCTCCTCACGGGAAGAAAGCCCGGATACGTGCCCCGTGCGGCGGAGGTGCCATTTTTTGCATTGTTTGAC
>RCNF010000121.1_pt1 | contig 34658 bp, 20 predicted proteins | sample 2041311 | NCBI WGS metagenome assembly RCNF01 (sample SAMN09708228, study PRJNA481090) | Marine sediment metagenome, whole genome shotgun sequencing project. | biome: marine sediment; feature: ocean; material: sediment; isolation source: Sewage treatment plant 2 marine sediment (STP2) ...
AGCAGATGAGGTTTATTGGAGAGTATGGAGATGTCAGACTTCAGGGCACTGGAGCTTGTGAGCGATAGGTAAAAACTTTGTCATGTGCTTACTGAACAGGGCGTAATATACATCCCAATCCGCATCCTCAAAATCCTCGAAGTCTATCAGGCCGTTCTCGTCGGAAACGGTGATACTGTCGATAATACATGCTCCATCGGTATCAAGGCGGCCGTCCGAGTCGGAGACCGCATGGTCCGAATGGAAATGGAAGCGCAGTTTTGTCGCGGCCGCGGTGCTGATCATTGCATGTGTTGCCACCGTATCAAGTCGACCGCTAATAGAGGCGACCCACTCCCACTGTCCCCCGGAAAAATACTCGACATATACATTATCACGGTCCGGCTCCGAGTCGAATACGCCATGATATGTAAGTGTCAGCTGCCCGGTGAATGTAAACGGCTCAGATATCAGATCCTGGTCCCATCTGTTTCCATAGCCGGGAGGCGAGGCCCACGAGCAGACATAGAAATCATCTCCCGGTCTCACTCCGCACCAGACAGACTTGGTTCCCTCTATCGGAACAAGGCGGCCAAAATCGCCGCCTCCAAGACCGGCAAAATCGTCTATGTGGAAAAAAGTGTCGGGCTGTGCTGTGTTGTCGCTTCTCGTCCACCCCTGCCAGTCCATATGATCGAAGTCATACCAGACCACGCAATAGGTATCGACGGCTGCGACAGCCGCTGCCGGTGCGAGGTCCATCATCGACCCGCCGCACTCCGGGGGATCGATATATGTTTCCTCGTAATTCGGCCTGGAGAATATCGGCCTCTGTGTTTTCTTATCCTTCGCCTCGAGGCTCGAAAAGCCCGCGAATACGAGGATCACCGCGAGAGCTGCCAGCACTGCGCGTTTCATCTCCCCCTCCATTTCCTTTTGTCGGTCGTCTTGCCTGGTTCCTTTCTCAAATATTCACCCTGCCAGCCGGTATGCCGGCGGGTTCCGGCAATCTATCTCAGCAGGACCATCTTGAGGGTCCGTTCGTAATCATTCGCCTCCATCCGGCAGAAGTAGATCCCGCTGGCAGTCGCGCGGCCCTCGTTGTTCGTGCCGTCCCAGACCGCCTCGTACGACCCGGCCTCGCGGACCTCGTCGACGAGCACGCGGACCAGCCTGCCGGAGATATCATAGACACGCAGCCTGACGTGCCCCTTCTCCTTCAGTGCGAATTTCACCCTCGTTACGGGATTGAACGGGTTGGGGAAATTCTGCAGCAGTCCCATCGCCGCCGGCGGCGTGCGGTCGTCCGTAGGAGGCAAGTACCCGCTCCCGTTTACACGCTGCGCATAGATCCCATTACTGGTCCCATCGAATGCGTAATTATTGTACCAGGTGAAGATCGCTCCCCCTGTGCCGTCCGGAAGTATCCTTTGTCCCCGGGGATAGTACTCATCGGGGAAATCGCAGAGGGTCAGGCCGCCTTCCTGCCACAGAACCTCTCCATTACCGGTTACGCGTTGAGCGTAAACAGATTCGATATCAATCCCGAACGCAAGAGGTCCGGAGGCACTGTAAGAGTAAGGCGCCGGCCATCCGGTCGGCCACGCGACTATCGCTCCACCGAAACCGTCCGGCGCTATCTCCGGGGGCATGTTATCCCAATAGATTCCGCTCTCTCTTATCGATATCCCGCCGGCAGGCCAAAGCGAATCTCCCCCGGCCGAGAGATGCTGGACATAGATAGCCATCCTGTGCGTAACGGCGTCTCTCGTGTCGCACCAGGCATAGAACGCACCGCCCGCACCATCGGGCGCAACGCTCGCCCATAGCTGAATATTCTGCTCAGTGCACACCGGAATGCCGTCGACCGGCCATACAGGGAGACCGTCTGGATCGATACGCTGGGAATAGATGTCTCGATCTGGATATTCAAGCAGATTTTCCCAAACACACGTCACGCCTCCTGCTCCGTCCGCCACAGCATCGTGATCGTTCTGATCCCCGGCGGCATCGCATACCGGCACTCCACCCGATGACCATAGAAGGGTGCTGTCAGCAGCGATTCTCTGGGCGTAGATGTCGATTTCACCGCCGCGCAGGTCGGCCCAGACCGCAATCGCGCCGCCAGTTTCATCAGTTACCGCTATAGCCTCTTCCTGGTCTCCCGTTTCGGTACATACGTCGATCCCGTCGGCAGGCCAGAGAAGAGCCCCTGTCGTATCGATACACTGAGCGAATATATCCTTGTCGCCGTTCCTGTCATCGTGCCATACGATGATAGCTTCACCATCACAATCCACAACGCTTATCCGGGGGTAGAACCAGTGGGAGGTGTTCGCTTCAGTGCAGACAGCGATGCCGTTCGCGGCCCAGAGCGGATTGCCCCCGGGGCTTATGCGCTGAGCGTAGATGTGGGATATGCCGGTCCTGAAGTCCGCCCAGACGATGATCGCCCCGTTTGCGCCGTCAGAGACTACCTGTGGCCGGAGTTGTCCTGAAGGAGCGGTACACACAGGAACGCCTCCCGCAGCCCAGAGAGGAATCCCGTCGCTGCCGAGCCTCTGAGCGTAGATGTCCGGACTGTCAGTCAGGTTATAGTATGTCTGCCAGACGATTATCGATCCGCCCGCCCCGTCCGATATGATCTCGGGGTTATACTCATCGCCAGTGACCGTCGCCACCGGAACACCGTTTTCCTGCCACTGGGCCTGAGCGCCGCAGAACGGGATCACGAGAAACAGGATCGTCCATAGAGAGATTTGTCTCATCAACACATACTCTTTCTGCTATCTCAGCATAACCATCTTCAATGTTCTCTCGTAGTCGGCCGCCTCCATCCGGCAGAAGTAGATCCCGCTCGCCGTGGCGCGGCCCTCGTTATTTGTGCCGTCCCAGACCGCCTCGTATGAGCCGGCCTCACGGATCTCATCGACGAGCACGCGAACCAGCCGGCCGGAGACATCGTAGACACGCAGCTTGACGCGTCCCTTCTCCTTCAGCGCGAACTTCACCCTCGTTACCGGATTGAACGGGTTGGGGAAGTTGTCCGAAAGGCTCGTCACCTTCGGGATCTCTGTGCCGGTAATATCACCGCTGCCACCCGTCATAAACAGATTGTAAACCTGTCTGAGAAACATGTTTCGTGCGGGGATTCCGTCTCCCGCGTTGCGGAACGCCATAAGGCTGTGCCCGACCCACATGGTCTTGATTATCTGTCCGGCGTCGTTCAGCTGATCCGTGAAGATGCCGGCGTAATATTCGGTGCTGTTGTAATCGGGATACTGCAGCGCGTACTGCCCGGGGCCATTAGCTTCAAGTACGTCGAACTCGCTGATAAGCGGACAGCCTCCGTCCGCGTAATATGTAAGACCATCGAAGGGTCCCCCGGCGACACCTGTGATGAGAGGGATCACCATTCCTCCATCGGAATCGCCGCCTGTCAGATCATAATAACTGTAGTGTTCAAGCGTCACGCCACAAAGCGTGCTCATAAATTCCGCGGCTATCGCGGAAGCTGACAATGAGAGATCATACGCCACCCGGTCACCCATGACGAGAAGCCCCGCGTAGTGCTCGCTGTTCCTCATCCAGTCCACGAAGAGCTTCGCATCGTTCGACTTGTCTGAGTTCTCGGTCCCTTCAGTTATCGTCAAAGAATACAGGTCGCCGGAATCGTGTATCACAGTAAAGTAAGCCGTGCAGAAAATAGACGACGCGTCCGTGGCCGAGACATAGGCCCCTATCCCGTTGCTTACCCCGGAAGTCGGCCCGTTTGTGTCATACCTGTCAGGCAGAGATACACCGGCAGGGTTCACAGCCTTGAGCGTGGGATCCATGTACGTCTGAACGAGGCCGTCGAATGTCCCCCTGTTGTGAAAGTCGTCGCAATACAGCACCCCAGGGACCTCTCTCAGGGTCGGCAGACAGGTGAACTCGTAGTGGTCACCGGCAGGCTCTTCCGCGTTGTGCGGATATGTCGTGGCGACGCCGTCCATGCCGTACGCCTTGAAGTAGTACTCGACCATGTAACCGCGGGTAAAGAGCGAGTCGTTCAGGTCGATAGCGTATTTGTCAGGAGCGATGTTGCCGGCCGAGGTCTCCGCGGGGTCACAGAGGAAGATATCCCATCCGCCGCCATCTGTGCTCAGCCAGGTACCGTATGTCCCCTCGAGCTGGGGGCCGGTCAGATCGGGTTTTCCGTCAGGTCCGAGAAAATGGACATTGCAGTGGAAATGGACCATTGCCTCGCCGGTCGGAAGAGTGTCAAGCTCGCCGCCGTACCAGCCACCGACCGTTACAACCGCGGAATCGCCGGGATCGATCGTGGAGAACTCGTCGCCCGGAGAGATATCATTGGCCATATCGGCACGGCAAAAGCTCTCCATCTCGCCGTCATCCTGCGGGAAGGTATCCTGGAAAAGGTCGAGATTGCGGACGCTCCACTGAGGGCCGGCCGTCGAGTACCTGTATACACGCACATTGTCGAAATACGGTGCCGGTGTATGCTCCGCGCAATCTCCGTACGTGCCGTACCAGTCGTCGCACAAATCGAATACAGTGAGTCTGCATTGCATCTGGTCAGAGGAGATCAGGTCGGAGACATCATGGCTCATCTGTATGTACTCCCTGTCGCCCCCGTAGTACACCGACGTACGCTTCCGCCATTGCGTCGGGCAGCCGTCGACCATATTCATGACGGCCCAGTTGTAGAAGACGAGATTGGACAGAGGCAGATCGCGGTAGACCGTAAACCTGTACAACACGCCGCCGAGTTCCGGAAGCTTGCCCGCGGGGATATCCAGGTCCTGCACCTCGTCGCAGCTCCCGCTGTATCTTGTCATGTCGATTACCGGCGATACGACCGTTATATCCTGGCACGGCGGCAGATAATAGCTACCTCCGGCGCAGAATGGAGTTACGGGCATACCCGGATAGTCGTCGCTCATCCAGGGAGAGCCGAGAAAGAAGACTATCTGGCTCCTCATGTTAGACCCGCAGGGATCCTTGTCCTGCAGGTTGGCAGCGAGGCCTGTGTAGGTTCCGAATGGGTCGACGCCGGTGCGGCAGTGCCAGAAATCGGTGTCGTGGCCACCGACCGCAGCCGATTCGAAATCTTCGAAATCGATCAAGCCGTTGATGTCAGCGACCGTGATGCTGTCGATGATGCAGGCCCCGTCGGTATCGAAAAGTCCGTCATGATCGGACCACGATCCGTCAGAGATAAAATGGAACCGCAGCTTGGTCGCTGCGAGTGGCAGCGGAAGCATGTGAATCGCAACCGTGTCCAGCGCGCCGTCGACCGACATTATCTCGGTCCAGTCTTCGCCAGCACAATACTCGACATATGTTTTGTCCCAATCATCCTCCGAATCGAACACTCCGTGATATGAGAAGGTCAGCAGGCCAGTAAACGAGAACGAATCGGTCGTCAGGACCTGGTCCCAGCTGTTCCCGTAGCCGGGTGCGCTCTGCCAGGTACACATGTAGAAATCGTCGCCGGGCCGCACTCCGCACCAGGCCGACTTCGTTCCTTCTATAGGCAGGAGCCTTCCGAAATCGCCACCCCCGAGACCTGCGAAATCGTCGACATGGAAGAAGGTGTCGATCTGAGCCGTTTCATCTATTATGGACCAGCCCTGCAAGTCCATATGCTCGAAGTCGTACCAGACAATGCAGTACGTATCGACCGCGGCGGCGGCCGGCGCCATACCCATCGATTCAAGAAGGGCCTCCCCCTCCGCCCTGAGTTCATCGGGGACACTCACGACCGGACGCAGACCCTTGGTATCTTCTTCTTTGGGACGTGCCTGGACGGCATCAGGCACAAACACTGTCGCGACGAGAATCACCGCAAGCGCGATGAACAGCGAGGATTTCATCCTTCTCTCCTTACATCACCTCAACAGGACCATCTTGAGTGTGCGCTCGTAATCTGGCGCCTCCATACGACAAAAGTATATTCCGCTTGCGGTCGCTCGGCCGCGGTCATTCGCGCCGTCCCATACAACTTCGTACGCTCCTGCTTCACGGACCTCGTCGATGAGAATGCGGACGAGCCTGCCTGAGACATCATATATGCGTATCGACACGTGGCCCTTCTTCGCCAGGCCGAATTTCACCCTCGTCGACGGGTTGAACGGGTTGGGGAAGTTGTCGGCCAGCGACGTCACGGCGGGGATCTCCGCCGGAGTCGCCCCCCAGGGCGCCCTCTCGAAAAACTGTGTGGCCATGTAGACAAGAGAGGTCCTTTCCGGCCATGGATAGACGCCTGTCATGCTTTTCAGGCTGTGACCGATCCATACGGTCCTCAACGGCTGGCTGGCATTGTTGAGCTGGTATGTGTAAATCCCCGCATAACGCTCCAGGCTGTTGTAGTCGGGATACTTGAGGCCGTATTCCCCCGGCCCTGTCGCCTCGAGGACATCGAAATCCTTCACAAACGGGCATCCGCCGGAGAGGTGGTACTCCAGACCGTCGAACGGCCCGTTGGCAACGCCGGTGACCAGAGGATTAAACACTCCTCCTCCTTCGTGGCCGCCGGTCAAATCGAAATAGCTGTTGTCCACGAGAGTGACCCCGCAGAGGATACTCATAAGATGGAGAGCGCTGGCCGCCGCCGAGTTCGACAGGTCGTAGGCCACCTGGTCGCCCATCACGAGCAGGCTGACATCATGCTCCGAGTCATCCATCCAGTCGATGAGCAGCCCGGCATCGTTCGATTTGTCTGAATGTTCAGTTCCCTCAGACATAGTAACCGAGTTGAGGTCGCCGGAATCGAAGATCACCATCTCGTAGGCCGTGCAGAAGATCGAAGAAGCATCGTTCACATTCGTATATGCTCCGACTCCATTGCTCACGCCCGACGAAGGACCGTTGACGTCATAACGGTCGGGTGGTATCTCGGTCACCCCGGGGTTGATACAGGAGGCGTTGAGATTGAAGGGCAGCTCCCAGTATGTCTCCACCGTACCCTCAAAGGTCCCGCGGTTGTGATAGTCGTCGACAAACAGGGCCCCGGGGACCTCTCTCAGGGTCGGCAGACAGGTAAACTCGAAATGTTTACCGCCCGCCGCCTCGGCGCTGGCAGGGCATGTCGACGAGTTGCCGAACAGATCGTAGGCCTTGAAGTAGTATTCGATCATGTATCCGCGGGTGAACAGTGAATCGTTCAGGTCGATGCAGTACTTGTCCGGCGCAATATTGCCGGCAGAAGTGGCGGCCGGCTGGCAGAGAAAGACGTCCCAGCCGTTCATGTCGGTCTGCGCCCAGTCGCCGTAATTGCCTTCGAGCTGGGCCCCGGTGAGATCGGGTTTTCCGTCTGGACCGAGGAAGACGACGTCGCAATGGAAGTAGACCCTCGCCTCTCCGGTACCCAGCGTATCCAGTCCGCCTGCGAGTGGAGCGGCGCAGCTGACGACTGCCGAGTCACCCGGGTCGATACGGCCGAACTCATCACCGGGGGCGAGGTCGTTTGCCATGTCTGCCCGGCAGAACTCTTCCATCGGATCCTGGCTGCCGCTGACCTCCTGCGGGAATGTATCCTGGAACAGGTCGAAGTTCCTGACTGACCAGGCCGGGCTCCCCGATCCGCACCGGTATACGCGGACATTGTCGTACCACGGTGAGGGCGTATGTTCAGCGCAGTCTCCGTACGTTCCATACCATGCGTCGCACATGTCGACTACGCCGAGGCGGATCTGCAGAGTGTCGGCGCTTATGTATCTACTGATATCATGAGGGTAGCTTTCCCATTCTTTGCTGCCCCAGTAGTAATAGATTATCTCGTTGCCCCTCCATAGGCCGGGGCAGCCATCCTCTATTAACCTGACATTCCATCCCTTGAATACGAGATTGCTCAGGGGAATATCGACGTAGGTATCGAAACGCAGGTAGGTCGTAGTCAATCCCGGCAGCTCACCGGGGGGAATAGCGGCATCCTGAACGTGATCGCGTCCCGTGCTGAAACTGGTCAGGTCGATCAGCGGGGAAAGGATATCCTCATTCTGGCACGGAGCCTCATGTCCGCCTCCGCCGGTGCAGAACGGCGTCTCGTAAAGACCGGGGTAATCCTCGCTAGGATGGGGCGAACCGTGAAAGAAAGTGATCACCGTGCTGAAGTTGCTCCGGCAGGGATCGAGGTCCTCAAGGCCGGCGGAGAGTCCCGAGTAGATACCAAATCCATCCACCGCATATGCTCTCCAGAACACCAGGTCGGTCTCGCCGACATCGTACATTTCGAAATCCTCGTCGTCGATCAATCCACCTGTGTCTGAAACCGTCACATTATCGATGATGCACGCACCATCCGTATCGTGAAGGCCGTCATGGTCCGACCAGGCGCCGTCTGACATGAAGTGGAAGAATAGCTTTGTGCAGACCCCCGCAGTGAGAACCGTATGATACATCGTCGTATCGATGACTCCATCGAAAGTCTCCAGCACGGTCCTGCTGTTGAAGTCGTCATAACCCACCTCGACATAATCGTACGGAGCTTCTGTATCGCAGACGAGGTCATATGTCCAACCGACAGGACCCAAAGGATGAACAACGGCCATCAATGTCTGATCCCAGCCGTTCCCGTAACCGGGAGCGGACGCCCAGCTGCAGGTATATAGGTCGTTGACGCCCCTTATGCCGCACCACATCGATTTTGTGCCCTCTATCGGGACGAGGCGGCCGAAGGAGCCGCCGCCAAGACCGGCGAAATCATCGACGTGGAAGAAGGTGCCTTTCTGCGCCGTATTGTCGGACTGGGTCCATCCCTGCCAGTCCTGATGATCGAAATCGTACCAGACAACACAGTAGGTATCGACCGCGGCTGCCATAAGGTTGGCCTGCGGCGGTGAACACCCGCTTTCCGGTAACGTTTCATCGGCAACCGGCTGATAGAAGCGGGGCTGCTCCTCCTTCTTCTCCCTGGCAGAAGCAACTGTCTGTATCGAGATTACGAGCAGGACGATGAGCATAGCTGCCAGCATGCGCCTCATCGGACTCTCCTTTCCCCTCGGTCTATGTGACCGGGTTGAGGGTATCTCCCGTTCAGCCCATTTCATATCTATCTGAGCAGGACCATCTTCACGGTTCGCTGATATTCATCCGCCTCCATCCGGCAGAAGTATATTCCGCTCGCTGTCGCGCTGCCTCGATCGTTAGCGCCGTCCCATACAACTTCGTACGCTCCTGCTTCACGGACCTCGTCGACCAGTACCCGGACGAGCCTCCCCGATACGTCATAGACTCGCATCGAGACGTGCCCCTTCTGTTTCAGGCTGAACGAGACCCGCGTCACGGGATTGAATGGGTTGGGGTATATTCCGGCCAGGGCGGTGACCGCGGGAACCTTATCGTCTGTAATATCCGCACTGAACCCGGGGCCGTGGAAGATGCCCCTCCAGGCCGCATTGAGGAATTCGTTTCTGGCCAGTGTGCCAAGACTTCTGTCTCTTATCCGCATGAAGCTGAATCCGTACCACTGGGTATTTACCTGGCGCCCAAGGGAATTCTCGCCCTCGGCCCATACTCCCGCCAGATATTGCTGCCCGTCATATTCAGGATAGGCGAGGCTGGGGATCTCGATCCCGGTCGTTTCAAAGACATCGAAATGATCGATTACCGGACAACCTCCGTTAATGTAAAAATTGTCGCCGATAAAAGGCCCGGTGGGTAATCCGGTTATGTAAGGATTGACCACCCCTCCTCCGTCATATCCTCCCGTAAGTTCATTATAACTTGGCGAAACCAGCGATATTCCGAACCAGTCGCTGAGCAGGGCCTGCCCGTCTGCGTACCTGGAGATGTCAGACGCTGCATTGTCTCCCATCACCATCAGACCATGCCTGCCGCCCCACGGAAGAGTATCGAGATAATCCAGGAGGAATCCGATGTCGTTACTTTTGTCTCCCATGCTTTCCCCGGAGACAAGGGTTCCATCGGACAAATCTCCCGAATCCCACATTATCTCGGAGTAGAATGTGTGAAAATGCGCCAGCCGGGCCCTGCTGCCGAGCCCGTTGCCGGCCATCGCCGAAGGCTGGTTGATATCATACCTGTCGGGCCAGTCATGGTAGGTCGCGAGAACAGACGTGATCGTATTATCGTAGTACGTCTGCACGGTCCCCTTCCAGGTTCCCCTGCCGTCGAAATCATCCACGTAAAGCATACTGGGTACGACACGGCCGGAAGGCAGGCATTCGAATTCGAACATGTATCCCGTTTCGTGCCAGTCATAATATGACGCAGGGGCAGCCTCGGCATAAGTCGGCAGAGTCGTACTGACCCCGTCGAGATCGAAGGCTTTGAAGTAGTACTCGATGAAATACCCGCGTGTGAAGAGAGAGTCGTTCAGGTCGATGCAATATTTATCCGGTGCAATAGCCCCTGATGAGTTGCGGGCAGGCTCGCAGAGCAGCACGGTCCAGTCACCGTCGTCACTTGCGTAGGATCCATAATTACCCTCGAGCTGCGGGCCGAAGAGGTCGGGCTTCCCGTCGTAGGCGAGGAAACGGGTGTTGCAGTGGAAATAGACCCTCGCCTCGCCGGTGCCGAGGGTATCGAGCCCGCCTGTGTTCGGCGCCCAGCAGCTGACGACCACCGAGTCGCCGGGAACGATGCCGGGATAAGACGGAGGGCTGATGTCGGCAGCCATATCGGCACGCACATAGCTCTCGATATCATCGGTCGATGGGAAATTGTCCTGGAATAAGTCCGCTCCCTGGTACGACCACTGGGGGCCGACGGTCGAATACCTCTGGATCCTGACATTGTCGAACCACGGAGCCGACGTATGCTCCTCGCAGTCGCCGTATATCCCGTACCACAGATAGCACATGTCGACGACGCCCAGGGCGACCTGGATCTCATTGGACTCGACCATGCCGCTGATGTCGTGCTCGAGCCAGTGATAGAGCCCGTCCTCGCCGTAGTACTTGATCAGCGGCTCCGACTGCCACTGCTGCGGGCATCCATCGACGATGCTCCTAACCTTCCATGTGTGGAAGACGAGGTTCTCGATCGGATTGTCGAGGTAGACCTGGTAGATCAGCTTGTACCCGCCCAGATCATCGAGCTCCCCGGGCGGTATGGCTGTATCCTGTGTCTCATCGCAGCTGGAACTGTACCCGTTCAGGTCGATGACGTACGATACGACCATCTCATCCTGGCACGGCGCGTTTATCCCCCCGCTCCCCGTGCAGAAGGGGGTGGGGAACAATCCCGGCCCGGGGGGTTCAACCCACCATATGTGATTGAAAAAGATGATCTGCGTCGCGAAGTCATCGTTGCAGGGGTCCCTGTCCACGAGGTTGTTTGCCAGGCCGCTATTGATGCCATACCCGTCTCCGGCATTTGCATACCAGATCCCCTCTTCAGTCTCCCCGATCCCGGCAGTTTCGAAATCCTCGAAATCTATCAGCCCGTTCTCGTCGCTTATGGTAATGCTGTCGACAACGAACGCACCGTCAAAATCCCTCACTCCATCCTGGTCCGAGATAGATCCGTCAGACCAAAAATGGAATCCCAATTTGCAGGCTGCCGAGGCCGAAAACAGCTGGTGAGTCGCGACCCCGGATTCCCTGCCGTGATGACGGGTTATTTCCGTCTCCTGGTAAGCCGGGGCATGTATCACGCTTATGTAGTCGCTTCTCGGCTCTGTATCAACAGAGTACTTGTACGACCAGGTCACTATCCCGGTGTGTGGTATGACCCAGGAACCGAGGCTCTGGTCCCAGTTATTCCCGTACCCCGGTGCCGTCCCCCAGGAGCAGAGATAGGTATCCGTACCGGGGCGGACGCCGCACCACATCGACTTCGTCCCCTCGAGCGGGACGAGCATACCGTGAGTGCCGCCTCCGAGACCGGAAAAGTCATCCACATGGAAGTAAGTTCCTGCCTGGGCGGTATTGTCGACGCTCGTCCAGCCCTGCCAGCTCATCGCCTCGAAATCGAACCAGACGATACAGTAGGTGTCGACCGCGGCGATCGTGTTCGCTCGCATATCAAATCCGTCAATGCCTGAAACATCTTCCCTGATGACCGGCTTGTAGAAGCGTGGCTTTTCCTGTTGTTTTTCCTCTGCCGGTGCGGGAGTCCCTATTGCGCTAGCAAGAACTGCCGCGAGAACAAAGAACACAACGCGTCTCATCGGACTCTCCTTCCTTATCTATCTGAGCAGGACCATCTTCACGGTCCGCTGGTATTCATCCGCCTCCATCCGGCAGAAATAAATCCCGCTCGCCGTCGAATGCCCGTTTTTGTTCTTTCCGTCCCATACAGCACCGTATGTACCGGCATCCCTCGTTTCGTCGACCAGCACCCGCACGAGCCTTCCCGCAACGTCGTAAATACGCAAGGATACTTGGGATTTATGAGAAAGGCTGAACGTGATCCTCGTTACCGGATTGAACGGATTTGGGTAGTTGCCCGCCAGGGCCATGACCGCGGGAATCTCGTCACCGGTTATATCGGGCGAAGCTCCAAAACCATGGAACCAGAGTCTCCCACAGGCATTCAGAAACTCGTTTCTCGTCCGAAAGCCGCTTATTCCATTCCTGATCCTCATGAAGCTGAATCCGATCCATTCTGTCTTGACTCCAGTACCGGTAGCATTGTCGTGTTCGGAGAAGACCGCGGCAGAGGCGGTGCTGTCGCCATATTCGGAGTAATCCAGGACACTGAAGCCATTTCCGACCGGCCGAAGGACATCGAAGTCGGCCATCAGGGGGCACCCTCCAGACAGATAGAATTCTTGTCCCTCAAGCGGTGTTCCTGGAACTCCCGTCACAAGAGGACTGGTAATCCCTCCGCCATTTGCTCCACCCGTCATTTCAAAGAAACTCGAGTGTGCCAGGGAAGTACCGCACCAGTCTTCCATCAGGTACAGCCCGTCGCTGTATCGCGAGAGATCGGAGGCAACGTTGTCTCCCAGCACAAGGAGGCCATGCCTGTTATATGTGAGCAGATCGAGCCAGGCGATGAGGAAAGTGATATCATCGCTTTTATCCTGTCCGTTGAACGCCGAGATGATCGTCCCCTCAGCCAGGTCCCCGCAGTCCCAGTAAACCATTCCATAGGCAAACTTGAAGGGTATGGGACGTGCCCGACTCCCGAGGCTGTTCCCCGCCATCGCGGAGGGCTGGTTTACGTCGTAGCGGTCTGGGATCTCCATGGCCGTCGAGGCGATCGCAGCGAAAGTTGGATCCATATATGTCTGCACCAGCCCTTTGGGCGTGCCGCGCCCATCGAAATCATCGACATATAGAGTGGATGAAATGATTCTCAAGGTCGGCAGGCAGGTGAACTCAAAGAAGTACCGTTCAGGACAGCATGATGGAGGCGGCCACGTCGGAGGCAGAGTAGTGCTGATGCCGTCGAGATCGTAAGCCTTGAAGTAGTACTCGATCATGTATCCGCGAGTGAAGAGGGAGTCGTTCAGGTCGATGCAATATTTGTCCGGGGCAATGGCACCGAATGATGTCCGCGCTGGTTCGCAGAGAAGTACGGTCCAGTCGCCGTCGTCGCTTGCGTAGGAACCATAGTTACCCTCGAGCTGCGGGCCGAAGAGGTCGGGCTTACCGTCAAGGCCGTAGAAACGAGTGTTACAGTGGAAGTAGACTCGAGCCTCACCAGTGCCGAGTGTATCGAGACCGCCGGCGTTCGGCGCCCAGCATGATACAACGACAGAATCCCCCGGAACAATGCCAGGATAAGACGGAGAACTGATATCGGCAGCCATATCGGCACGCACATAACTTTCCATCTCATCGGTCGAGGGGAAGTTGTCCTGGAAGAGGTCGGCTCCCTGGTATGCCCACTGCGGGCCGACAACAGAGTAGCGGCTCACCTTGACGTTGTCGAACCAGGGCGCCGGCGTATGCTCGGCGCAGTCGCCGTATATCCCGTACCAGGCCGAACACATGTCGATGACACCGAGGGCGACCTGTATCGAGTCCCCGGTGACAAAACTGCTGATGTCGTGCTCAAAACGGTACCAGAGTCCGTCGTCGCCGTAGTAGCGGACCACCGGATCCTCGAGCCAGGGCTGAGGGCAGCCGTCCTCGATGTTTCGGACCTTCCAGGTATGGAAGACGAGGTTCTTGACTGGATTGTCAAGGTAAGCGGTGTAGCTGAGCATATACCCGCCCATGTCATCCAGCTGAGCGGGCGGAATATCCGAATCCTGGTGCTCGTCACAGCCGGCACTGTACCTGCCGAGTGCAATTACCGGCGATATGACCATCTCGTCCTGGCATGGTTCGTTGAGGCCCATCTGCCCCGTGCAGAAGGGCGTGTCAAAGAGCCCGGGGTATATGTTGCTTTGATAAGGCGAACCTGTGAAGAAGGTGATGATCGTTGCGAAGTTATTTGCGCAGGGATCGAGATCCACGAGATTGTTCTCCAGCTCGGAATACGCGCCGTAAGCGTACCCTGTCTTGTCGTACCACCGCCCGTATGGAGCCGTGCCGGCGGCGAACGACTCGAAGTCCTCGTAATCGAAAACGCTCCCGTCATAGACTATGGTGATACTGTCGATGATGACGGCGCCGTCGGTGTCTATCAGGCCGTCCTCATCGGAGACCGCAGCGTCGGAGGTGAACCGGAAGAAATAATACGCCCCCCATTCGGTCGAATACGGCTTTTCTATAACATGAGTAGCGACCGTGTCGACAACACCGGAATAAGTCGCCCAGATTTCTCCATCCCCATTAAACCAGCCTACCGTTACGATATCTTTTCCCTCTTCTGTATCGCAGACGAGGTGGTAGCTGATTTCCACGAGGGTATCGGGGCCCCAGGCCATCAACGACTGCTCCCAGTCGTTCCCGTACCCGTAGGTGCCCGGGGGCCAGTTGCAGAGTGCGGGGTAGTTTTCCGGCCTTGCCCCTATCCAGACCGAATTCGATCCCTCGAGCGGGACGAGGCGGCCATGAGAGCCCCCGCCGAGTCCGGCGAAGTCTTCGACTGTGGCGAAGTTACCGGCCTGAACTGTATTGTCGACCTGTGTCCAGCCCTGCCAGTTCATCTGCTCGAAGTCATATGATGCAATGCAGTAGGTGTCGACCGCGGCGATGACATTCGCCCTTGGGTCAAATCCGACGATGTCGGACACGTCCTCCCTGACCACCGGTTTGTAGAATCTCGGCTTGGCGACGATTTTGTCTTTTCCTTGTGATACTGAACCGACGGTGAGGATAAAAAGAACCACGAGCAGGACAAACCCCGCCGCGGCAGCGACTTTCATACCCGAGTTTTGCATCTCTCCCCCTCAGAATGCGTCCCGGCAGTACGGTGCCCTCCCCCCGAAGGCCGCACGCGTGGCGCCGGTATTGCGTTGCGCTGGTCGGCTGGTATCGGGCAGAGCGGGTATCTCCGCCGGCGACGCAGAGGATCGATGTCAGATGCAGGAGTATTGCCTCAGGGCAGGGGGGTCAGTATCGACACAGGCAGGTTATAGAGAGTCGGATCGGTGGAGCCTCCCCTGTGCCGTAGCGCCCTTGCGGCCTCCGACACTAATTATCGAACCACCATAATGTTTATATCATAAATTCATATATTTTTCAATGAGTTTCACCATTGCAAAGTTGTCCTTTCTAATAAGGTATTTCAATCAGGAATCGTTTTCATCCTCGCCTTTTTGCCCTGTTTTGGCCATACTCCCTGCTCACACGCCTTTAACCTTGACAATAGCCCGCGCGAAGCCCTTTATTGATTGAACTAACCGCGAAGGAGGAATAGCCATGAATAAGAATGAATTGCGAGAAATGACGAAAAAGGACCTCCTCGCGCTCGCGAAGAAGAAGAGGATCTCGGTATCCGAATCAATGCTCAAGGCCGATATCGTAGACAAGGTATTCGGCGGGCTCTCCAAGGGCACGGGGAAGACCAGGACCAAAGTTAAATCGAAGACAGTAACAAAGCCCAAACCCAAGGCGAAAGTCAAAGCTAAAGCCAAAACAAAGCCGAAGGCTAAAGCGAGACCGAAGGTAATAACGAAAGCGAAGGTCAAGACAAAGGCTAAAGCCAAGGCCGCGGTGAAACACGCTCCCGCCGCGCCTAAGGAGTGGGCCAACGGCCGCACCATCAGGCAGAAGGCTGTCGCCGGGAAATACGAGCGTCACGCCGGCCCCGTCTCGATGCCGCCGGTCGAGTCTATGGAGATCCCCGCCGACTACGGGGTGACACGCATTGTCGCGATGGCGAAGGATCCGGCCTGGCTATTCACATACTGGGAGATTACAGCCGAGCGTTTCATGGAGCTCGAGAAGAAATTCAAGAATGACTGGACGAAGTGCACTATGGCGCTGAGGACATACGACCGCGCCGCAAAAAGTCACTCCGACATGAACATAAGCTACGAGGCCCGTGCGTATTACGTCAACGTCACCCCCGGGGGCCGCTACCAGATCGCTATCGGGGTCATCACTCCCGCCGGGAAGTTCGTCACGATAGCCGAGTCGGCGATAATCGAAACGCCTAGCGGGCGGATGAGCGACCGCGTCGACGAGAAGTGGGTCATCCCCGACGATGTATACGACCGTGTCTTCGCCGCATCCGGCGGGTACGAGGTCGTCGCAGGCGGCGGCTCAGCCGAGATGCGAAAGATGCTCGAGGCGAGGCTCGAGGAGCAGCTCTCCTCCGAGGGCGTCTCCAGCTTCGGCAGCGGCGAACTGATGCCCGAGCAGAAGGAGCGCGGGTTCAGACTCCGCGTCGCGACAGAATTGATACTCTACGGCGCCACCGAGCCGGACGCGAAGGTCACGATACAGGGCAAGCAGGTCAAGCTGCGCGGCGACGGGACCTTCACGGCGAGATTCGCCCTTCCAGACGGGACGATCGAGATACCGGTCACCGCCGTTTCGGGTGACAAGGTCGAGGAGCGCACGATAGATACCGACGTTAAAAAGAAATCGAACGAGAAAGCGCCGGTCGTAAAATGAAGAATGACAGCAAGGGTTACCTGGCGCTCGTCCTCCACGCCCACCTCCCCTACGTGAGGCATCCCGAGTACGATGACTTCCTCGAGGAGGACTGGTTCTACGAGGCGATAACGGAGACGTACATCCCGCTCATCGAGATGTTCAACAGGTTCGAGGAGGAGGGCATCGACTATCGCATCACGATGTCGCTCACTCCCTCCCTTCTCTCGATGATGGCCGACCCTCTCCTTCAGTACCGCTACCTGCGGCACCTGAACAGGTTGATCGACCTCGCGGGCCGCGAGATAGAGCGGACCCGCTGGATGCCCGAGTTCCATGAGCTCGCACTGATGTACCACTGGAAGTTCACCCGCGCCAGGCAGGTATTCCTCGAGAGGTATGACAGCAACCTGATCACCGCCTTCAAGCACCATCAGGACACGGGAAAGCTCGAGATCATCACCTGCGGCGCGACGCATGGCTTCCTGCCCCTGATGCCGAACGAGAAGGCGGCGCAGGCGCAGATAACGATCGCCGCCGACCATTACGAGAAGCATCTCGGGCGCAGGCCGCGCGGGATCTGGCTCGCCGAGTGCGGGTACAGGCCGGGCGTCGACAAGCTGCTCAAGAACGCCGGCATCAAGTATTTCTTCACCGATACGCACGGAATACTCTACGGCACGCCGCGCCCCAAGCACGGTGTCTTCGCCCCCGTCTACTGCCCCGACACCGGTGTGGCCGCATTCGGCCGCGACCGTGATTCGTCGAAGCAGGTCTGGAGCGCCAAGGAAGGATATCCCGGCGATTTCTACTACCGGGACTTCTACCGCGATATCGGATTCGACCTCGACTATGACTACATACGCCCCTTCCTCCATTCGGACGGGAACAGGATCCACACGGGGATCAAGTACCACCGGATCACCGGCAAGGGAGACGAGAAAGAGGCCTACAGGCCCTCGATCGCCAGAGAGAAAGCCGCCGAACACGCGGGGAACTTCATGTTCAACCGCGAGAGGCAGGCTGAGCACCTCTTCGGGCTGCTCGGGCAGAAGCCTGTCATCGTGTCGCCGTATGACGCCGAGCTCTTCGGCCACTGGTGGTACGAGGGGCCGGACTGGATCGAGTTCCTCCTGCGGAAGATCCACTACGACCAGGACACCATCGAGATGATAACGCCGTCCGAGTATCTCGAGCGTCACCCGTTGCAGCAGGTCGTCCAGCCGTCGATGTCTTCGTGGGGTTACAAGGGGTACAACGAGGTCTGGCTCGAGGGATCGAACGACTGGATATACCCCCATCTTCACATGATGGCGGACCGCATGGCCGAACTGGCCGGCCGCTATCCGGACGCCGACGGGCTGCTGCGAAGAGCCCTTAATCAGGCCGCTCGCGAGCTTCTTCTTGCACAGAGCAGTGACTGGGCGTTTATAATGAAGACCGGAACGATGGTCGAATACGCTCACAAGAGGACGAAGGACCATACTGGTCGCTTCGACCGTCTCTATAATGATATACTCGCCTCGAGGATAAACGAGAAATGGCTAGGTGAGGTCGAGAACAGGGACAACATATTCCCGGACATCGACTACCGCGTTTATGCATGACGGGTCGCCCGATGAATAAAGAAGATCAGAAGCGGTACCTGATCATACACGGACATTTTTACCAGCCCCCGCGCGAGAATCCCTGGACCGAGAGGATCGACCGCCAGGAGAGCGCCGCGCCTTATCATGACTGGAACGAGCGGATAGCCTCCGAGTGCTACCATCCAAACGCGAGGTCACGAAGACTCGACGGATACGGCCGCATACTCAAACTCATCAATAATTACGAACACATCTCGTTCAACTTCGGGCCGACCCTGCTCGACTGGATCGAGAAGCGCCACCCCACGCTGCACAGGCAGATCCTCGAGGCGGACGCGATCTCGGCCGGGCGCATGGGCGGACACGGGAACGCGATAGCGCAGGTCTTCAACCACATCATCATGCCTCTCGCCAACTGGAACGACCAGGAGACGCAGATACTCTGGGGGGTGCATGATTTCCGGCGCAGGTTCGGACGCGAGCCCGAGGGGATCTGGCTCGCCGAGACGGCGATCAACGAGGTCACTCTCGAGCTGCTGATCGACCATGGATTCCGCTTCATCATACTCTCCCCCTTCCAGGCCGACCGCGTCAGGGATCTCGGAGGCGGTGAGTGGCTCGACGTCTCGTCCGGCAATGTCATGACGGGTATGCCGTACCGGTGCTTCGGGTCGAGGAAGAAGAGGAGCAGGAAGAGGTTCATCGACATATTCTTCTACGACGCGCAGATATCGACCGACGTGAGCTTCAACCATCTCTGCCGCAGCGGCGACATATTCGCCGACGCCGTCGCCTCAGCGTACGAGCGTACAGGCGGGGACCTCGTCACTATCGCGACCGATGGGGAGATATACGGCCACCACGAGCCATTCGCCGACATGGCGCTCGCCTACCTGATAGACAAGGCGGCCGATGAACGCAACATCGAGCTGACGAACTTCCCCGCATATCTAGACACTCACGAACCTTCGTTCGAGGTGCAGATCAAGCGGGGGCACGGGGGCCAGGGTACCGCCTGGTCGTGCCCGCACGGAGTCGGGCGCTGGCAGGAGAACTGCGGGTGCAGCACCGGCGCGCCCGAGGGGTGGAACCAGGAGTGGCGCTCACCGCTGCGCAAAGGGCTCGATGATCTTCGCGACGAGATCGGTGCGAGGTTCGTGAAAGAAGGCTCCTCTGTTCTGGCCGATCCGTGGAAGGCTCGGAACGATTACATAGAGATCATGGATAACAGGTCGGCCGAAGCGGCGGCGGCGTTTGTCAGGGAAAAGGCTGCGAAGAAACTCGAGGATTCCGATGTCGCGCTCGGCGTCTCCCTCCTCGAGGCCCAGCGGAACGCGCTGCTGATGTACACCTCGTGCGGATGGTTCTTCAACGACATATCGGGGATCGAGACGACACAGCTGATGAAATACGCCGCGAGAGCGGCCGAGCTCGCGGGCGGTGATGATCCGGAGAGCCTCGAAGCGATCGTAATAGACGAGCTCGAGAAGGCGAAAAGCAACCTCAAGTCTCACGGCACAGGGGCCGACCTCTACCGGCAGGAGAAGAAATATTCCTCTGTCAATGACGGGTTCCTCGCAGGACAGTATGTCCTCACGACACATCTCGGCTGCCCGGAAGCCACCCCCGACAAGTTCGGGTACGAGTTCGAGGTAATAGAACAGGGCGGAATCGAGTTCGACGACGAGTCGATCAGGACGGGGCTTTTCAGGATGACCTCCCCCTTCTCGATGAGAAGTGGGCTTTTCGGATACGCTCTCATCCTCGGGGTCCCTTCGAGGGTCGTCTGCATGGTCCGCGAGGGTATCAGCCACGAGGAGTACTGCGGGCTCAGGGAACGGCTCGACAACCTGCCCGACGAATCGGACAGAAAAGATATCATCAGAAAATTCACGGAGCTCTTCGGCGGACACATATTCGCGATGCGGGACCTCTTCCCCGAGGACAGGGAGAAGATCCTCGCCAAGCTCGCCGCGAGGCAGGTCGACGGGATGGAGGAAAGTCTCGAGCAGCTCTACCACGAGGACCGCGACATGCTGAGGCTCTTCAGCGAGACGCATCTGACCGCGCCACCGGTGATCAGCGTTCCCGCAGAGACGGTCCTCTCGCGCAGGCTCGAACGGGAGCTGGAGAAGTGGGAGCGCAAGCTCGACACGGCCAGGCTCGAGGGAGTAAAGGCAGTGCTTTCCGAGGCGGACTTCTACGGTGTGTCGCTCGACAGGACCGATGTGTCGCGGATGTTTACCGAGCTTCTCACCGAGGCGCTCGGGGGTATGCGAGATGGATTCGATGAAGCGACAGCCACGGCGCTGATCGCCTTCGTCGAGTTCGGCGACGAGATCGGTGTCGCTTTCGAAGATCACATAATACAGAACACGATCTACGAGATACTCAACGGGCCGCTCTGCGACTCGATCGGCAGGCTCGAGCGGTTCGAGCCGAGCAGCGGGAACGAACTGGCCGGCGTCCGGAAGATGTTCGCCCTCGCGAAGAGGTTCAACTTCAATGTCGAGGCGTTCGAGGAACGGATACCTGTATAGCATGGACAAGGCTTCGGCGAAATCCAGAATAGCAGAGCTCAGAAAGCAGATAGAGAAGCACGACCGCCTCTACTACATAGACAACGATCCGCAGATAGCGGACGCCGCATACGACGCGCTCCGCACGGAACTTGAACAGCTCGAAGAGACATTCCCCGAACTGGCGACAGCGGATTCCCCCACTCAGAGGGTCGGCGCGCCGCCGCGGTCATCGCTGCCTCCAGCTCAACATCTCATGCCGATGCTCAGCCTCGATTCGACTACAAGTTCGGATGAGGCGCGAGCGTTCGACGAAAGACTGCGCAAGGCCCTCGAGAAGGAAAGCGTCTCATATACCGCCGAGCCGAAGTTCGACGGGCTCTCTCTCGAGCTGGTCTACGAAGGGGGCGTGCTGACGCGTGCCGCGACGAGGGGCGACGGGACCACAGGTGAGGATGTGACTCCCAATGTCCGTACGATACGGAGTATCCCCCTGCGCCTTGACGGCGACGCCGCTCCCACGCTGATGTCGGTGCGGGGAGAGGCGCTTCTTCCCCTCGACGGGTTCCGCGAGCTGAACAAGCGGATGACTGAGCGGGGTGAGCCGGGATTCGCCAACCCGAGGAATGCCGCAGCCGGTGCGCTGCGACAGCTCGACTCGCGGATAACGGCGACGAGACCCCTGACATTCTATGCGTACGAGATAATGAAGATCGAGGGAGCCGCCGAGCCGCCGACACACTCGGAAGAGCTCGCCCTCCTTTCTTCTTTCGGATTCGTGATCGATTCTCACTGGAAGCAGTGTGATGGAATCGAAGATGCTGTCGAATTCCATTCTGTTCTCACCGAGGCCAGAGAATCCCTGCCTTTCGAGATCGACGGGGTCGTCATCTCGGTCGACTCGAAGCGCGACCGTACCGCTGTCGGCGCGAGATCGCGCTCGCCGAGATGGGCGCTCGCCCTGAAGTTCGAGCCTCGCAGGGAGATCACCGATGTCGTCGATATCGTGGTCGGCGTGGGACGGACCGGAAAACTGACGCCGGTCGCCCTCCTCAAGCCGGTCGACGTCGGAGGAGTGACGGTGAGCCGCGCGACACTTCACAACGCCCGCGACCTGGAGCGCAAGGATGTACGGCCCGGCGACCGCGTGCGGATAAAGAGAGCGGGCGATGTCATCCCCGCCGTCATCGAGAGGATCCCCGTTGAGGGAGAGATCAGAAACGAGCCGTTCGCCATGCCTGAAGTGTGTCCCGTCTGCGAATCGGCCGTCGAGGCCGAGGGCGCGAACCATTACTGCACCGGCGGCCTCTCCTGCCCCGCCCAGCTTAAGAGGGGCATCATGCATTTCGTCTCAAAGGGGGCCTTTGACATAGACGGCATCGGGGGGAAGACAGTCGAATCGATGGTCGACCTCGGAATGCTCGGCAGCGTTGCCGACCTCTTCCGGCTTGAACGCGAAGGACTCCTCGAGCTCGACGGGTTCGCGGAAAAATCAGCCGACAACCTGCTCGCTGCCATAGAGGCCTCCAAGGATATAGAACTGGCCCGCTTCATATACGCGCTGGGGATAAGGAATGTCGGTGAACATGTCGCCGGCCTGCTGGCGATGCATTACGGGTCGCTCGACGCAGCGGCTGCAGCAGAAGAAGAAGAGCTGACGGAGATACGCGAGATAGGGCCCGAAGTGGCGGCGAGCGTCACCGGATTCTTCGCCAATGCGCAGAACCGCGGGACGGTAGATGAGCTGACCGCTCTGGGCGTCGTCCCGAGGCCGCCCGAAAAGATGGCCGCCGATCTTCCGCTGGCGGGAAAGACCTTCGTATTTACCGGAACCCTCGAGGGGATAACGAGGAACGAGGCGAAGAGACGTGTCCAGGCTCTTGGCGGCAGGGTCAGCTTGAACGTCAGCGCGAAGACGGACTACGTCGTCGCCGGGACCGATCCCGGCTCAAAACACGAAAAAGCGGTCAGGCTTGGCGTGACCGTCCTCTCGATCGATGATCTCATGGATATTCTGTCTGAAGAGTGATCCGGTGTCAGCGGCCGGGAAACATCTTCTTGAGCCCTCCGAAGGAGGTCTCCTCGATACCGGTCGGGTCGGCGTACCAGCCGGAGAGCATCGTGGTGAGCCACCACATCGCCTTCCCCTTCTGCTCGCAGCTCTCATACGAAGTGTGCGCCGTATCGTTCCCGTACCACTCCGGATGCTCGGAAGGCACATCTGCCCCGTTGTACTCGTAAGTCTCATGCTCCCAGGAACCGGATATGGTGTTGTACCACCAGGCGTCGAGGTCGGCGAAATCGTAGAGCACCTTCTCGTTCGTTATACAGAATGCCCTTATCCGCTCGTTCAGCATATACCTGTTATATCCGTTAGCGCCCGTCACCTGAGCGTTCCCAGTCGAGTAGACGAATGTCACCCGGGGGGACTCGATCTCCAGCACCGACATCGAATCGAGATAGGCATCGACGAATGCCGTGTCCGCTGTCTCCAGTTCCTGGCAGAAGACGAACATCGATATATTGATCGACGGATTGCCGTTCAGAACAGCTCGCGTCTCGTTCATCCCCGCTTCGGAGGCCCAGAAAAGGTCGGGAGTGATATAGGTCGCTGATGTCTGGCCGTTAAAGATGCAGAGCGCCCCGGGGACTACGGGCAGGACGTTGTTCTCGTAAACGTAGGCGAGAGTTGGAAGGTTACCTTCGACGATACGGAGCCCCTCCGGTATCTGCATCCCGTGGGATGTGTGCCCGTAATGCACCTTTATCTTCGTTTGTGCCGAGTCGATCCAGGCGGCGGGTATCCTCGAGAGGTCGGTGCAGGTATGCTCTATCACCAGCGGACCCACTCCCTCCCATGCATGGGAGGGAGCCGGTGCCGCTGTCAAAACAGCGAGCAGCAGCGCAAAGGCTGCTGCTCCAGCCGTAGCTTTATGTCCTTCACGGAGTCCTGTCATAGGAGTAAACCTCTGTCCTGATTATACTCCATTTTCCGGCTACTATCTCAAAAGGATCATCTTTTTCGTATCCCTGAGCCCGTTAGCCGTTATCGAATAGAAATATACGCCACTTGCGACTGAACGTCCGGAGGCGTCCTTTCCGTTCCAGTTCACTTCATGTCTTGCCGCGGGAAGCGTTTCATCCACGAGCGTTTTCACGAATCTTCCCGCCGCGTCGAATACGTCGAGCTTCGCGCGGCCGGCCGCCTCGAGCTCGAACGCAATCATCGTCGACGGGTTGAACGGGTTGGGAAAGTTCTGGTCGAGAATACTGACAGCTGAAGGCAGCGGCAGATCTCCCGATCCGGTCGCCGGTGAAGATGACCAGCCGGTCAGCGTCGCTGTCAGCCACCACATCGCGTTCGTCTTGTTCTCGCAACTCTCGTACGACGTATGCGAAGAGTCATTACCGACCCACTGCGGATGCTCGCAAGGAACGGCCGTCCCCTCGTAATCGTATGTCGCCTGCTCCCATTCGCTTGTAGAGGAGTTGTACCACCAAGCGTCGAGATCGGCAAAATCGTAGAGCACCTTGTTGTTCGCCGAGCAGTACTCTCTGATCCGCTCATTGAGCTGGAACCTGTTGTATCCCTGGCTGCCGGTTACCTGCGCATTTCCTGTGGTATACACAAAGGTCACACCGGGGAACTCGGCCTCCAGCATGGTCATGGCGGCGAGATAACCGTCGATATAATCCGTGCTCGCATTCTCCAGCTCTCCGCAAAAGACGAACATCGATATATTGATCGACGGATTGTTGTTCAGCACTGATCGCGTATCGTCCAACCCTTCTGGCGTCGCCCAGTACATCCCGGGCATTATGTAAGTCGCCGAAGTCATTCCGTTGAAGATGTTGAACGCCTCCGGCTTTGTCGGAAGAACGCTGTTCTCGTACTCGTAGTCGAGCTCCGGGTACGCACTCTCCAGGATGGAGAGTCCCACGGAGATCTGCATGCCGTGAGAGGTATGGGCGAAGTGCATCCTCTTCGTCTCCTTCACCAGGTCGATATGTTCAGCGGGTATCCTTGAAAGGTCAGTGCAGATATGATTTATAACCAGCGGTTCGCTGCCGTCCCACGCCCGGGCCGGTGACGCCACTGCTGACAGTAAAAGACAAAGCAGTACTGCCGAAGCTGTCCACCATGTGGATGCTCGTCCTGCATAGGAATTTAACATCTGTGTTCACTACTCTCTGTTTCCTTCCGCTGTTCCCTCGATTACATCGACGATCCTGCGGCAGAAAATTGGGGCTGCCATTTTCGCAAATTCCTCGTTCGGGTGGGAGTTCGTCGGGCTCCTGGCGAATTCCTCCTTGAGGTAGAGCCCTCCATCGGTTTCAAGCTCGAAAAAATCCCAGGTGAAGATGTTGTCTCCCGGCTCATCCCACTCGCCGGTGACCCACTCGGAGAATTCCCTCGCCCTCGCGGCCTCGCCTTCGTTCGTCCTTCCCTCTACGAGGGCGGCGGCCGTCCACACGATAAACTTCGTGCCGGGGAACTCACGCATCTTCGACTTGAGCGCCTCGTACTGGAGACGATAGTTCTCGAGCCGCTTCTCACTCGATGCAGCATCGGGAGCCCCGGTGTCGGGGAGTACGCCGCTTACGGGGAAGCAGTGCTTCCACACGATTACATCGTACTTTTCCGTCAGCATCTCGAGTGTCGGTTCATCCTTGAACGCCCCGGGGCCGGCATTCTCTACCCAGATATTCCAGTAATCGAACGGGTAGTTGTTCCAGCCGTAGGGTGACTCCTTCGGGAACGCGATCTCACTGATCTCGTACCTCGTTCCGTTCTCACGATTGTGCTGCCTGAAACACCCCTTTACCCCTCCATCCCAGACCGCTTTACCGGTGCTGTGATGGAGAAAGGCGATCCTGACACGCTCACCGCTTCCGCCGGAACCGCAACTGGTGACGGCTGCCAGGGAGGCGGCAAGGAAACAGAACAGTCTCTTGATCGAGTTCACTGGACCCCTCCTTCGAGGCGATTAAATCAAATGACCAAGCAATATAATGCAATAATCAGGGGAAATAAATAAGAAATGTTATTCTTTGGTGGCCAGAAACTGCGCGAGCCGGGTAATATGCCCTTCATTTGTCCCACAGCAGCCGCCGAGGAGCTTTATGCCGTATTCTGTCCTCAAAGAGGCCATCGCGCCGGCCCATCTGACCGGGTCGTCGGTGTCGATCTCGGCCCGGCCCTCGAGCTCGTCGGGGGAGAGGAGCGACGCGTTAGCCTGAAGACCGACGAGACGTCCCGAGTCAACAAGAGGAGCGTTGCGGTCACGACCGAGGGCCCGAGCGAAGTTAGCCGGATGTATGCAGTTACACATGTGGAAGACGGGCGGATTGCAACCGGAATCGTCGATTTGCCCGACCGCTTCCTCCAGGAATGTGCCGTCAAGAAGCCTGCCGTTTTCCCTGATAACATAGCTCATCACGAGATCCGCACCCGCGTCCGAGGCAGCCATGGCGATTCCGGCCGCCTCCTCGATAGAAGGCAGGGTCGACGCGAGGATAAACCCGGCCCCTCCTTTCAGGAGCGCTTCGACCTGGGGGGCGTGGTACCGCCTCGCCTCGTTGCGGGGCAGCGCCTCGTCCGGCTGGTAGGCGTCCCCCCTGCTCCCGATCAGCCCGCCGATGAATATCCTGTCGGCCATACCGGGATATTCCGACGCGATCTCCCTCATGAACTCAACGCATGAAATGTTCACGAGGCCAAGGTCGAGACCCGCCCTCCCGCACCCTTCGGCTCCCGCCTTCCACGTCGGCGCGAGCACCATGATCGGGAGGCCATATTCGGCCGCGACATCGATGTATGAGCGGTAGATCGTCCTGAGCTCCTCCCTGCCCGATTCCTCCAGGACGAGGGGGGCAGCGAGGATATGTCTGTCGAGGGGCCCGCCGCTTCTGCGGAGCCGTTCGATCACGGCACCTTCGGCGAGGATCGCCCTTTCCTCCATCACTGCCTGTCCGAGCTCTCTCATCCGCTCTCCTCAATATGTACAAGGATATATCTTACCACGAACCAGGCCAGGACCCCCGAGACGACATACGAGATGCCCACGCCGGCGAAAAGCCCCTTCAGGCCGGCAACCCTCATCCCCGCCCAGGCCAGGGGAATGGCCAGCAGGAAGGTCTGGCCCGCGGCTAGTATGGCAGCATGTATCGGCCTGTGAAGCACGTTCAGTACGAACGATAATATCACGAAGATCCCGAACATGCAGTATGTTGCCGCCACCGTCCTCGTGTAGAGGACTATCGTCGCGATGACCTCCGGATCGCCGCTGAAGATCGCCGCGATCGGGCGGGCGAACAAAGCGAGCAGGGCGAACATCCCGATACCCCAGAAAAAGGAGAACCTGTTGCTCAGCGAGATCCCTTTCCTTACCCTGTCGAGCTTCCCCGCTCCCCAGTTCTGGCCAACGAAGGGGCTGAGGACACTCGAAAGAGCGAAGACGACGGCCAGGGCGAAGAACTCGATCTTGGTCGCCACTCCGAACCCGGCTACCGCCTTCGGGCCGGTCTTCGCGATCATGCTCGTTATCACACCGACGCCGATCGGAATAATGATCCTCGTCGCGGCTGCCGGCAGCCCGATGTAGAGGATCTTCTTCCATGATTCGAGCACGTCGGCGAAGGGCACACGTTCGAATGTGAGCATCTTCATCCTGAAGTGGACTATATAGAAGGAAAGGGAGAAGGTGATCATTCGCGTAAAGACGGTGGCCACCGCCGCCCCAGCCAGGCCGAGGCGGGGGAAGGGGCCGATCCCGAAGATCAGGAGGGGATCGAGGATGATATTGGCGAAAACCGCCGTCAGCATTATAAGGGCGGGGGTCTTCGTGTCCCCGTTGGCGCGGATCGCGTTATTGCTGACCATCGGAAAGAAGACGAAGAAGAGGCCGGCGAACCATATCCCCATGTAGGTCTTCACCATCGGCAATATCGTCATGTCGGCGCCGAGGGCGCGGAACACGGGGTCCATCGTGAGATACCCGGCTGCTACGAAAACGACAACGGCCATCAGCGCCAGGCTCAGGCTGTCGGTCGTGAGGCGTCGCACGGCGTGGGAATCACCCCTGCCGATCGCCCTCGAGATTACCGTAGAGGCCCCTATGCCGATCCCCATGGTGAACCTGATGATCACGAGGACCACGGGGAAGGTGAAGCTCAGGGCGGCCAGCTCGGTCGTGCCGAGCCTGCCGACGAAGAATGTGTCGGTCAGGTTGAAGGCGACCATACCGACGATTCCAGCCACCATGGGCACGGTCAGCCTCGTCAGGGTCTTCCCGACCGGGCCTTCTGTCAGTACGGCCTTCCAGCGACCTTTTTCGGATTCAGATGTCTCTTCTGACATATGCCCCTTTTCTCCATTTTCGGGGTTGTTTCATTTCGGGCCGGAGTTTATTATATTATTCCTCGTAGAGAGGCAGTTAGTTTAATTTTCGATGGGCCAGGACCTTTAACAGAGGTGAATCGAATGATCATTGGCATTCCGAAGGAAATAAAGAAGGACGAGCACCGAGTTTCTCTGCTCCCCGTTGGCGCGGAGATCCTCACCAAGAAGAAGCACACAGTTCTCGTTGAGAAGGGCGCAGGCCTCGGCAGCGGAATCAGCGACGCCGAGTACCGTGCCGCTGGCGCGCGGATCCTCCGCTCCGCCGACGAGATCTGGAAAAAAGCCGACATGATCATCAAGGTCAAGGAGCCCCAGCCGATCGAGATCAAGAGGTCGCGCAAAGAGCAGATCATCTTCACATACTTCCATTACGCTGCGAACAAGCCCCTCACCATGGGCATGCTCAAGAGCGGCGCGATCTGTATAGCTTACGAGACGATGGTCGGAGCCGACGGCACCCTTCCTCTGCTCACCCCGATGAGCGAGGTCGCCGGCCGCATGGCGATCCAGGAAGGCGCCAAGTATCTCGAGAAGCCGATGGGCGGACTCGGGATCCTGCTCGGCGGAGTCCCCGGTGTCGAGCCCGCTCACGTGACGATCATCGGCGGCGGAGTTGTCGGCACGCACGCGGCGAAGATGGCTGCCGGCCTCGGCGCCAACGTGACGATCCTTGACATCGACCTCGAGCGTCTGCGCTACCTCGACGACGTTCTTCCCGCCAACGTGACGACACTGATGTCGAACCCGGCGAACATCCGCTCGGAGATCGCGAAGGCCGACCTCGTAGTAGGCGCGGTCCTGATCCCCGGCGCGAAGGCTCCGAAGCTCGTCACCCGCAGGATGCTCAAGCTGATGAAGCAGGGCTCCGTTATCGTCGACGTCGCAGTCGACCAGGGCGGCTGCATCGAGACTATCGAGCCGACGACGCACTCGAAGCCGATCTACGAAGTAGACGGCGTCATCCATTACGCCGTGGCGAACATGCCCGGTGCGGTCTCGCGCACATCGACCTACGCGCTGACCAACGCGACCTTCCCCTACGCCCTCGAGATCGCGAACAAGGGCTGGGTCAGGGCCGCCAAGAACGACTGGACGATCTGGACGGGCATTAACACGCTTCGCGGAGTAATCACCGACGCCGCCGTGGCAAAAGCCTTCAAGATGAAGTACACGGCGCTCGAAGACGTTATATAGATCTGTCATTGGAGACGGCGGACAGAAGAAGACCCCCGGTGCAACGCCGGGGGTTTTTTTATGGGCAAAAAGAAGCCCCCGGCCTGGGACCGGGGGCTGTATGATCATCGGCGGATTTGTGGGTGCAGGGCTAGCCTTGCGGCACGCCTCATGCGCCGCCGAATCTCAAGGTCATAACGCCGGCCGATGGCGCACACTTCATCAATTCACCACACTCGCCGCGGCTGGGGCTGACCGACTCTGGAGCCTTACGACTCCGAAGTCGAAGCAAGATAATGAAAGGTCCGGCTCGTGTCAACACGGCCGGACCATTTAATTTATTAAATCGATTTTTTTTCTTACCTGACCATCAGCGCGACCATCTCCTGCACCGCCTGCTCGACTCCGACGAAGACCGCGCGCGCGATGATGCTGTGCCCGATGTTGAGCTCTTCTATCTCCTCGATGAGCACGATCGGGTGGACGTTGTGATAGGTGAGCCCATGGCCGGCGTGCACGTTCAGGCCGTACCTCTTCCCCGCCGTCGCTCCGTCCTCGACCGCCCGAAGCGTATCGCCGGGGCCCCGCCTCGAAGCGTTGGCATACTCGCCCGTGTGTATCTCTATCGCGTCGAACCCGAGCTTCGCCGCTTCCTTTATCTGGGCCTGGTCGGGTCCGATGAAGGCGGCTGTCCTGATGCCCCCGTCCTTCAGCGCCTTGACCGTCGACGCGTATCTTTCGCTCTCCCTCAGGAGATTGAGGCCACCCTCGGTCGTTACTTCCTCTCGCCTCTCCGGCACGAGGGTGACCGAGTCGGGGCTCATCGCCAGAGCGATCTCCTGCATCTCTGGGGTCGCGGCCATCTCGAGGTTGACCTTTGTCTGCGCCATCTCGCATATCAGCCTCGCGTCACGGTTCTGTATGTGGCGCCTGTCCTCACGAAGGTGAAAGGTCACCTGGTCCGCCCCTCCCATCTCGGAAAGCATCGCCGCCGTGACGGGATCTGGTTCGGTCGTCTTCCTCGCCTCGCGAAGTGTGGCGACATGGTCTATGTTCACACCGAGTCTCAACCTGTTCACTCCTGACCTCCCTTGTGCCCGGGGACCGTTCAGTTCCCCATCATCTCGGTTATTCTGACTATTCTTACGCCTTCTCTCTCGGCTTCCTCACCGAGCCACCGGAGATGTTCAGCGTTTCCCTTCCTTATATGCATTATAGCCGTCACGCTGCCGCTGCGCGAGGCGATTGAAAGCGCCTTCCGCATATTCTCCCTGACATCGTCACCTTTGTTGTCGAGGAAGATGTCGTTCCGCAGCGTCTTGACTCCCGCCTTTTCGGCTGCCTGAAAGACGACCGATTTTGACGATGTATAACTGTCGACGAAGAAGAGCTTCTTTCTGCGGCATACCTTCATCACCGATTCCATCACTCGCATGTCGGCTGTCGCCTTCGAGCCCATATGGTTGTTCATCCCGATCGCACCCGGCGTCGCTTCCAGGGCCTTCTCGACAATCTTCTCTATCTCACGGCCGCTCATCGCCGTACGGACGAGCGGTATATCGCCCTGGTCGTTGCCGTCCTTCTCTGGTTCCATCGGCAGGTGGCAGATGACATCCTTGCCCGCCTCCCTCGCCTGGCGGCAGATCTTCTCTGAATGCTCCAGCCCCGGGATGACCGAGACAGTGAACGGGACCTCGAGGGCGAGGAATTCCCTGACGCGCCTGTTGTTGAAATATCCGAAGTCATCGACGATCACGGTGATCGACGGACCGGTCGGCCTGTCCGATTCCTTCGGAGGCTTGCGGCCCATCCTGAAGACGCACCTGTGGGTGATCGTGCGCCTCGTCCCGACCTCCATCTCGATAACGCGGCCGCCCTTCTTCTCGACGCACGTTCTGACGCGGCCGCCAACCGAGCCGACCGCCCTGGTGATCGCCGTGTTGAGCTGGAGAAGAGAGTGCCCCGAGGACACGTCCCCCTTGACCATCGATACGGGGCCGGGCTGGCCCGGTTCGTCGGCGGTCGAGAGAGAGATCGACTTCGCCGGTATCCCGGTCTCTGTCGCGCTTTCCTTTATACCTTCGCCCAGGCCGGATTGCACCTCGGCGTAATACCTGTCGAATCCGAGATCGAGGAGGAACACCTTTCCGCGGGGAGTATCGACATACTTGACGAGGGCAAAGAATACGATCGCCACAACTGCGAGAATTGCCGCTACCCGGCCGAGGCCGGCGCCGGCGCCCGACTTCTTCTTCGCTGCCTTCTTCTTTTTTGTCTTCCTGCCTGCCATGTCGCCCCGTGGTAAAGGTTCGAGGCGGTCTCGCGCAGACGCGCGCCGCCAGAGGCAGGAGTACTATATGCGCGAGGGGTGTTCTATGTCAAGAAACGGGGGGATTTTCAATCACTCTTCTGTTTCTTCAGCTCTTCCTGGTGGATCGCATTAGATACTTCGGTTGATATCTCATGGCTCTTCGATTAATCTGGCGGCATGAAAAAGGAGCACCCGCTCAATCTTGAATTCTGGCTGCCCTTCGGGCTGCTTGCGGCAGCCTTGATCCTATACTGGCCGGCCCTGAAAGTCTTTTTCAGCCTGGATGACCTGAGGTTTCTTCTCAGGGCTGCGGGCCTGGAAGAATCTCCCCCCGGCTTGAGGCGACTCCTCTCCGTTCAACTATACTTCAGGGGTGCATGGGTGCTCTTCGGAACCAGGGCACACCAGTATCACCTGGTCACGATCTTTCTGCATGCCGCGAACGCGTGGCTGGTCTACAGGATCTCGTTGAGATTGAAATTAACGCAGTTCGCTGGCGTCGCGGCATCCACACTGTTCCTTGTGTCAACGGCAGCATTTCTTCCCCTGCACTGGATCAGCGGTATACAGGAAGTGTCGATGACCTTCTTCGCACTGCTGGCAGCCTGGTTCTACCTCGGCAGTGGCAAGCCGTCCATGGTCCTAGCTCTCGCTGCGGCGTCCCTCGCTCTGCTCTGCAAGGAGGCATCGCTTCTCCTCCTTCCCTGTCTCTCATTCACCATTCCCGCTCCAAAATACAGACGGCTGATCCTCGGGATCGGCGGACTGCTGCTGGGAACCGGTTTTCTCTTACTTTCCGGAAGCCTCGAACCGCGGCCACAGGGTGATCCATATGAGACGGTCTTCGGGATCAACATCCTGTGGAATCTTCTTACTTACAACGCATGGCTCATTCGACCCTGGGACTATTTCCCTGACCGCATCCCCCAGTACCAGACTGGACTCGCTCTCTGGGGCTTGATATTGCCCCTCGTCCTGGCAATCATTGCCTGGCGGTACCCGAGGGCAAGAAAATCACTCGGGAAGGCCTCCCTGCTCTTCTTCGTACTTGCATTACCCGTTCTGGGGCTGGTGCGTCACAGTTACCTGTACTATCTCTACCTGCCGCTTGTCCCATTCTGGATTCTGACTGGAGTGGCGCTGGGCAGAATATCAAGAGAGAGACTCGCTTTGTCGATTCTGATAATTGCCGTTGTCCTCTCTGTCGCCTCAGGAGCACTTCACCGCAGGGCGGAGATAAAAGATGGCGTGCCCCTCGATCCAATCCTTCGCTATGCATCCATAGCGCGAAGGGGTGTTTCCGCTCTTGGAAATTCCGGGCAGGTCCCTAATGGAAAGATCCTGTTCGTCAGATCGTTCGAAGGCGAGTCGATCGACCTTGCAAAGGGCCTGGACGGCAGGACAGGCACCGAACATAGAAAGGTCCACCTTTTCAAGGTCGCGCTGCTTGACGGTGATGCCCTGGAACTTTTCTTCCCGCGGATCGAATCCGTTTATTTTGAGGGACCTTCAGGAGCTGTTTCCAACTGGCCCGAAATGTACATATACGGCACATACGGGGTAGCAGAAGTCATCTATCTGGGATTCGGGGAAGATGGGCGAAAGAAATTCGTTTCTGACCTGATTACAGTAAAAATGTATGAGAGGGCAGATAGAGAAGTGGACATATTGTTGTCGCTCAAAATCGACAGCCCCGAACTATTGCTCCTGAAGGGACAAGTCGCACTATTGCGGGGGGATACGCCACAGTTTCAGCTCGTTCTAAAGAATCTTAAGAAACTGTTGAACAATGACGCCTTTAAAGATGAAGCTGACAAAGCGTTATCTGAACTTCGGAAACTTTCGGGATCTTATCTTCAATCCGACTGATTGTCATCTCACCAGCATCGTCACAGACCGTGATCGTAGATCGCCCTGAGGACCCACTTCGAGGCGTCGCTCTCATCGGGCGCTACGACGATAGTCGCATAGGCCCTTCCGAAACCTGAGGACCAGACCGTTCCGTCATTGCTGAACTGGACGCGGATGTGATAGCTCCTCATCGTCGCCCTGCAGCCTTCGCATGTCAGGCCGTTTATCTCCGGATGATCGTCCCAGTTCCCGCTCCCTGTGATAGAGAGAGTCAGCCCGGACTGGTTCTCGAAGATCCACCTGGTCGAGGCGATATCCTCGTCCCTGAGGAAGAACTTGCTTTCCCCGACATCTACATCGTCGGGAGCGAGCTCGAAGAAATACTCTGAATGGAGGAAATCCTCATATCTCGTCATCACATCTGCAAGACCCGGGTTTTCATAGCACAGCGCGAGGGCCTGCACCACTTCGTCTTCGGTCGTCATCTCGGGCCATGTCGTGGGAGGTGGCTCCTTGATCGGTTTGACCGCCTCGTCGAGGCAGGACGGAAGGAACGCGAGCGCCGCAAGCAGCGCGAATATTATCAATGATCTTCTAAACATGTCCCCTCCTGATATCAATTCGATATGACGTCGTACATTGCCCTTATGACCCACTTCGATGAGTCAGCCTCATCGGGAGCGACGATGATGATCACTGAGGCTCTTCCCGCGGTACTCTGAAAGATCGTGTCCTCATCGCCGAACTGGGCCCTGATGCGATATTCCCGGGTCGATTCCCAGCAGTCAACGCAGGGTTCCCCTTCGATCTCATTGTACGGGTTCCACGTCCCCGTCTCGGCAATGATCAGCTCGAGGAGTGACTCCGCTTCAAACATCCGTTCGGTCGTGGAGACATCAATCGCTCTAGTCAGAAACGGCGGGT
>RCNF010000167.1_pt1 | contig 34641 bp, 22 predicted proteins | sample 2041311 | NCBI WGS metagenome assembly RCNF01 (sample SAMN09708228, study PRJNA481090) | Marine sediment metagenome, whole genome shotgun sequencing project. | biome: marine sediment; feature: ocean; material: sediment; isolation source: Sewage treatment plant 2 marine sediment (STP2) ...
TCGAAATGGAGCTGACCCGGCATCGCGAGACCGTCGACGAACTCCAGAAGGAAACCGATCGACTCCAGGGCGAGGAGTCCGGCCTCCGGTCGAAGATCGGGGAGCAGGAAGATCACCTGCGCCGGCTCTACGCCGAGATTGAACGGCTCGGCACTCTCGTCGAGGCGATGGAGCAGACGGCCGCATGGAAGCTCCACCGAAAGGTCGAGAAGCTCCGCGGTCGAAGTTAGTTCTTAATTCTCAATTTTGAATTCTCAATTATTCCATCGCACTGTCTCCTGGGACGGTTGCGATGTCATTCAGAATTCATAATTCATAATTCAAAATTCCTCATGCGCCGTACTTCTTGATCGCTCCGTCCAACTTCGGCAGCACCATGAAGATGAACCCCGCCACCGCGGCCGCGAGGCTGGCGAGGAAGATGAAGAACCACATCGGTTCCATATGGTTCTGCACGCTCCCGAGGAAACCCGAGAACTTATTGCCGATGGAGGTCGCCAGGAACCAGCCGCCCATGGCGAGACCCGCGAGTCGCGCCGGAGCGAGTTTTGTCACCAGTGACAGACCGATGGGTGAGAGACAGAGTTCACCAAAGGTAATCACGAGGTAGAACACGGCCATCCACAACCCGGCCACCTTCACCGAACCGCCATCGGTCATGGATCCAGCCACCGCCATGATCAGCAGCGCTGCGGTGGTGAGCAGCATTCCGTAGAGCAGCTTGTGTGCCGTCGGAACCTGTTTTCCGATCTTGAGGCGCCAACCGAAGAACCATACAACGAGTGGTGTCAGAGCGATGACCCAAAAGGGGTTCCAGCTCTGGTAGACCTCGGCGTTGACCACCTGGAGGAACTCACCAGGCTCGAGGTACTCGGGCTCGTGCCCGAATCGGCCGCGATAGCCATCGTAGATCGCGTCATTGGTCCCCTGATCGACGACGAAGATGGGAATCGGGTTTTCACCGACGTTCTCACGCAGCAGGACGACCTGCTCGATGGGCGCCGCCCGATCGGCAAGCCCAACGGTAATGACATCTTCTCCGTGTGCGCCTTTCTCGGTCCGAACATCAACCTGGTCGTCGGCGTAGACCTTGACCGCACGAGCCATCCACGCGGGATCGACTCCATCGTTGTCGCCGTCGAGGCCGACACGCTCCACCGCGATCCCCTCGAATCCGTCCAAGGTCGCCACCGCACTGCTCTGCATCCGGCTCTGACCAAACTGGTTGGCGATCTCCGATGAGCTCACCACCAGAAGGCTCTCTGGATTCGGCCGCGGCACGTCTTCTTCGGCATTGCCGTAGTAGCTCGGAAGGGCATCCTGCTGGATATACGTCACCCCCGAGGCAATCCCAGGCCGCCGATCGGTGTTATCGCGCGCCCACTGGGTCATGGCGCTGCCGTTGAGGTGCAGGATCATGAAGAACGCACCGCCGGCAACAAAGATCGGCAACAGCGCCAATAGCCCGGGTCTCTCCTCTTCGTTGGCGTTGAGTCCGAGACGGACAAAGAAGATGATGACGGGGATCATCCCGACCAGGAATCCAAAATCAGACGGACGCACAATCTCCATGTCGAACTGCTTGGCGATGAAGTAGCCGATGATCCCGACGACAAAAGCCGGCGCCAGGATCTTGCCGAAAATCTCGCCCATGCTCGTGTCGCCTTCGCTCCGCTCCGGCTGGCGGTCGGCCTTTTCCAGTCCCTTCCAGAAGAAGGCCAGCAGGACCACGGCAAAGAGAACTCCGAGACCTGCGGCGCGGAAGGTCCACAGCCAGCCCCATTGGTTTCTCACCCAGGGGGCGACCACCAGGGTCGCTGCCAGGGCGCCGATGTTGATCCCCATATAGAAGATGTTGAATCCCGAATCCCGCTTGGGGTCGCCCGGCTCGTAGAGGTTGCCCACCATCACCGAGATATTCGGTTTGAAAAAGCCGTTGCCGACGATGAGACTAATGAGACCCATGACAAAGAAGTTGAACCCCGGCATCCCCATCATGAAAAGACCGCCGGCCATGAGCAGGCCGCCGATGGCCACCGATCTGCGGTAGCCGAGGTAGCGGTCGGCGATCATCCCGCCGAGGAAAGGCGTGAAGTAGACAAAGGCGAGGTAGAGGCCGTAGATCTCGTTGCCCTGGGCACGCGGCAGACCGAGGCCGCCACGTTCGGCATCGATGGTATAGAGCAACAGGATGCCGACCATCGTGTAGAAAGCAAGACGCTCCCACATTTCGGTAAAGAACAGTGGGAAAAGCCCCTTTGGTTGTCCAAACGCCATATGTGTCTCCTTCAGATTGGTCTCGATCAGCAAATTACAGCAAGACCGATGCATCCTACCTCAGCCGCCGAAAGATCAGAAATCGTGACGGCGTCTTAGACAAACCAGACCGACTCTCACCGGCAACGATCGGGATCGAGTTGCGGTAGGATTCCCACGTGGTACGAAAAAAGAAAACCGATCGGCCGCCGGTCACGCCGGAGGTGCGTCGCCGGGTCTTGATCCTCGCCGTGGGTTTCCTTCTGGTGCAGATCGTCGTGTTGCCCGGCTCCGCGAGTCCCTTCCGCACCCCCAAGGATGTTCTGGCTCTCATCCTGTTGCTCCTCATTCCCGGTCTCAGCGTCGCCGGCCAACTCCTCAAGGGACGCCTCGTTTTTCGCTGGTCCGCACTCGCCACTGTGCTGCTGGCCCTACCGGTCATCCAGGCGGTGTCGGGTATCTGGAGCGCGAGTCCACGACTCGCCCTGACCGCATCCCTCCACACCGCCATCTGGATCGTCGGAACGCTCTGGATCGCCACCGGCACTGGGAAGGAGCGGCTCCGGCTCGTCGACGCCACGGCCCTCGGCGCCGCGATCTCCGGTGTCGTCCTCATGGCCCAGGCTGCTGGTCTGGCGGTCTTCTCGCTCGGTCCTGCGGGCCCGAGCGGGCGGCTGAACCTCACCGGTCTCACCGGGAATCCCGCGGATCTCTCCATGGCCGCAGTGTTGATTCTGCCCCTGGTTCTGACCGCGTGCGTGGGCAAGATCGGGTCGCGGTTCCGGTGGTCTCTGGCGATCCTCCTCACCGGGGCGGCGGTCGTCTCGCAGACGCTGACCGCAATTGTCGCTCTCGGGCTTGTCTGGATCACCTGGCTTATTCAACAACGATCGCGGCAGCTTTGGATCACCGCGGCTGCAACCGCGATGATTCTTGTCGCGGTTGGTCTGTTCACCGGTCTGGACGAGAGAATTCACCGCCAGACCCAACGCCTTGAACACGGCGATTGGTACTTTCTCCTCTCAGCGCGAAGCGACGGCTGGACCGCCGCCTGCGAGATGGTGAGAGACAACCCGGTCTTGGGAACCGGCGCCTCCAACTTCAGCCATGCCTACTACCCGGCAAGGATCGCCTGGCTGGACCGAACCGGTTCCATCGGACGGCGGGCCGAATTGGCAACACATTTTCGCTTCTCCCACTGCGATCCGCTGCAGATGATCGCCGAACTCGGGTTCCCGGCACTGATCTGGATGATCGCGCTCCTGGTCGCGATCGGAAACACCAGAACCCGCGGTGACCCCCTGCCGGCCCTTGCATTGGCGGCGTTCACGCCGTTCGCCCTGCTCAACTTCCCCACCCACCTGGCCGTGAGCCTGGTTCCGTTGGCCCTCACCTTGGGCCACATCCTCTCCACCGGCCGCGAGGTGGTCATTGAACCCCGGCCGTGGCCACGGCGCGCGGCGGCAGCTTTGCTCGTGCTCGCCGTTCTGGCCGGATCCTACTGGCAGCTTCACCGGCTGATGCTCAACCTTTGGCGTGGAGGTCTCAACCACGCGGTGACCGTGATGCAAACCCTCGAAGAACCACTCAGATCGCAACAGGCGGCGGTGATCGAGTCACAGATTCTGCCCAGGATGCCGGGGTTGGACCAAGCCCGCCCATGGCTCTGGAGGATGGTCGGACAGGCTCGACTCGCCCGCGGCGACGATCTCGGTTCCGAGGCGGCATTCAGAAGCGCCATGGGCTTCTGGCCGCACGAAGAAGCGGAGTTCGGTCTCGGTCTCTCCCTCGCGGCCCAAGATCGCCGGTTCAGGCAGCAGGGCCGCACCCTCGACTCACGAAACCGACGGGGAGAAGCCATCGTCTATCTGGCTCGCGTCTGCCGCACCAACCCCGCCCTCCTCGAACTCATCGAGGACGACGACCTCCGTCATTCGGTTGCGGAAATCGTCAACGCCGGCGACCGGACGAACCGGTGAGAAAGGCGGACGGACCCGCTACTGCTCTTCGAGCCGAGCAGTCGTCATCCTGTCCACTTCGCAGCCCTCCCTGAGGACAAAATCACTCGGGTGGAGATCGAGGCACTCCTGGCGAATATCTGAAAAAATGCCCTCGTCGAGCATTTCGTTGCCCGGGTTGCGCGACGCCATCGCGGCCTGGCTTCGATACTGGAGCGCCTGACAGAATTCAAAGGAGTCGTCCCCCATTGCTCTTTCGGATTCGCACCTGGCTGCGACGATCTCATCATCGGTCAGAGGTTCTGCAGGCTCGGACGCATCAGAGGGCAGCGCCTGCGCGGCTTCCGGATTCTGAACAACCACCAACTGGGCCTTGGCCTGATCCAAGAGCTCCCGGCATCGGGTGACTTCGGCATCCGCGGTTCTGAGCATCGCCCCGCCCTTGGTGATCTCGTCGCGCACGGTGCCACTGGCGCCGGTGCAGCTCTCTTCGGCCTGGAGAGCGATCTCGAGAACCGGTGCAAACCCGTCGGACAGACGCAACAGGGAGATCGAATGGACCTCGGTTTCCAAATCAAAGGAGGCCGATTCCATTCTGCTCATGAGTTCGAGGTCGCGGGTCGCCGAAGGTACTCGGGCCTGGGTCACCAGTTCACCGAGCAGATCAGCCGCCGCTGAGCAATCAGCGAGCAGGCTGCCGAAGAGATTCTCGTCCGCCCGCTTCGCCACCTCGGGATCTTCGACCACGCCCTCTTTCAGGACGATCGCCTCGGGGTTCAACTTGATGGCGCCGGCGACATCACCCAGACTCTTTGTCTGGGACCAACCCGTTTGGCTCATCAACAGCACGACCACGATCAGAATCACAGTCCCCAAGCGCATGATCCCTCCTATTCGAGTCCCGAAGCGACCTGACCCACCGATTGTATCACCCGCTCTTTGAGACAGTTGCGCGGCTCCACCCAGGATCCAACTGCCCTGTTGAACAGTCCGCCGAGGAATGTCAACAGCGCGTCATTTGTTCAAGTCTGAGATGGATCGTGCTTGCCCCGATGATGTCCGGGCCGTATCCTGATAACAGAACTCGGACCCTGAAGGGCCGAGTCGGAGGCAATTCAATGAAAACCCAACAGCAACGAGTTGTATCTCTCGCTGCCCTCGTGGCCGTATTCGGCGGGGTGTTCCTCGCACCCGCCCCCGTTGACGCGCAGGACGTCGTTCTCTCCCCGGTTCCAAAGGACAAATGCTGCCTGACGAACTTCCGCTTTTCGGGCACCTGCGAGGTCACACCTCGCCAGGGCCAGTACTGCGAGAACATCCTCTCGTACCTCAACAACATCAACAGCGCAGGTGACGACTACTGCACCTCGACCTACATCCGCGGAGGTTGGACTCTCGTGGACTGCGGATCGGGCGCCGCCGCCGGAGCCATCGGTCACATGGACGAGCAGTACATCGAGACCGAGCAGCCTACGCCCGCCACCGTGACATCGCCGTCGAGAGCCACCAATTCCAAGCTCCCGCAGGCGAACACTTCGGGCCCCAGCGACTTGGGCGAACTCAGGGTCTCGGATGCCAGCGTCATTCAGGTCCGCCTCGAACAGCCCCTCGATGGGAACAACCTGGTCGCGGGCCAGCAGCTTTCCGGTCGCCTCGAAGCCGATGTGCTGGGCGCCGATGGCGAGATCATCGCCCCGGCGGGATCGATGATCAGCGCCCGGGTGGGCGCCGAAAACGCGTGGGACACCCCGAATCAGGACAATCTCCACCTCCACCTTGTCGGCACGACGACCTCGGCCGCGGATCTCTTTGGCACCGCCGAAGTCAGCCCCGGTCCGAGCGAGACCGACGAGGGTTCTGTTCACCTCACGGGAGACCTGGTCGAGCTGTCCGAGGATTCGGTCCTCACCTTCAAACTCCAGGACATCTCCGAACAACCTGCCGACATGAGGGTCCTCACCACCGCGACCGGGGTGTGGATGGAGGCGTTCAATAGCGGCGACGCGGTCACCATCGCCGGTCTTTCGTCGGATAACGGCGCGCTGCTGCCGCCGAACGGCCGGGCCATCGTCGGCCGCGACGCGATCTACTCCTATTGGAAGGACCTCCTGAGTGATTCGAAAACAACGGTCGAGTTGGTCAACGTCGAGACCGTGGTCGAGGGCGATCTGGGCTACAAGGCCGGCCGTTTCGAGCTGGTGGATGCCGTGACCGGTTCACCGCTCGACCAGGGCAAGTACATCCAGATCTGGAAACGATCGTCCCAGGGCTACTGGGAACTCCACCGGGATATGTGGAACAGCAGTATCATCTCGGGTTCGTAGCAGCGAAACCGCAGCAACGATGAAATCGATCGCGCCGGGCGTTCATCGCCCGGCGCGTTTCTTTGCCAAGGGCCGGCGATCAGCTACGCAGCGTCCCGCCGCCGACGTGGCGAACCCGGTGAGACGCGGGGCGCGGCCGAACGGACACGCGCGATCAGCCCAATGCCGCGGTATCCAGCTCGAACGCATCTTCGGCAAGCTCGAGCTCGGGATTGTCGAGAGCGATGACCTCCGCCGGCTCGGTTTGAGTTTCATCGCTCCCGAGCCGGGCCATGGCGATGACGAGATCGGTCGTGAGTGAAACAGATTCCCGCTCCGGCTCGACATCGATAAACTCGATTTCAATCTTCTCGGGTTCAAAACGAAGACCCTGATCTTGGTCGAAAGGGTTGCGGTGGTCGTGGCGGTTCTTCGCGATGGCATCGGGGATGCCCCCGGGGAACGCCCTGCAACGACCTCCATCGGCGGATCGATGGCGACACCAGACGCACTGAGAAATCCCGAGTTCGCCATCGGTAAAGTGCACATCGCCGCGCTGCGTCCGGTTCATCGTTCGGCCTTCCCCGCCCTCCGGGTCGGGTGCGTTCCACCCACGCCGTTCACTCGCTGCCTGGGAGTCTTGCAAACCCGATGCCTGATTCTTGAGCGAGGGAGTATCTGGAAGAGTGCCGTCATCGTCCCACATCGGGACATCTAATTCGCCGAACCGAGGGCCTACGGTCGTCGACCCTCGACCGGTCGAGGCGGTGGCGCTTCAACGGTTTCGCACTTCGACGTGGTTCGAATCTCCACATCATCGACCCACCAGCCGATTCGGGCATCGGCACGGTCACAACCGAGACGCCAGCGAAAATGCACCGTCAGGCCGACAAAATCGGCAAGGTCGATCACCGTTTCGGTCCATCCGTTGTCGAAACCGGTCCAGGCCCTCTCGCCTCCAAACGGGTGGCCCGTACCGACGCTCACAAAACCGGTATAGGGGCCGCTGAGAAATCGCTCCTGGTTGTCCCCCACCGTCGCACCATCACCGAGCAGAATATCGTGCCACGTCGATCCGCCATCGGTGCTGAACTCAAAGCGGCCACCGTCCCAGAACGGCTCGAGATCATAGAAATGGAAGAAGCTGATGACCGTGCTCTCGTCTTCGATGGCGAATCCATCGACGAGGCCGAGTACCTGATCCTTGACCCGCGGCTCGTTCTGACAGAACCACGACCGGCTCCCGCTGTGGGTGAAGTCCCCGACCACCATCCAGGGCTCGGTCCCGCTGTCCTGGCTCGACCCGACACCCGTCCGCCACGCCGCGAGATCACCCTCCACCGAGTCGCTGAAGTGGACCTCGTCAGGGCCCGTCGTCCACCCGGAGTGGGTCACCCGATTGCCGTCTTCCGCCAAGCTCGTGCCATCCACCGCCCGCACCACGTAGTGGTAGGTCTCACCATCGATCACCGCTAGGTCCCGGTATCGCGGGCCGGCCACGTGTTCTCCGACGAGGGTGTCGGGCCCCGGCTGGAATCCCTCTGATTCCGAACGATACACGCGGTACCGAACGCCGGCGCCCTCACAACCGGGTGTCGCCGGCCTCCAATCGAGGTCGATGGCGCAGCCGGCGTCCCGTGGATCCGTGACCGCGTCGAGACCCCAAAAGTTCGGTCGCATGGAGCATGGTCCACCCGCGATGATCGTCACCGGGGCAGAATCGTCGGACAGACAATCCCCGGCGGCGACCGCGAAGACATAGGAGTAGGTCGAACCACCCGACGCCGAGGTGTCGTGATAACTCATCTCGGGAGCCTCGACCACCACGATTGTTTCGAACGGGCCATCACCTTCCAGGGCCCGGGAGATGATCGTTTGATCGACACCGCCAGAGGTCTCCCACTCGAGCAGCACCCCTTCATCGGTTGCTTCGGCAGTCAATCCGGAGGGCGGCTCGGTGATCGGGCACGACCGGCACTCGTATTCTTCGACCACCCTGATCTTGTCGAGCCACCAACCCGATCCGGAACCGGCGGTCTCATCACAACCGAGCCGCCACCGGAGCAGGACCCGATGCCCGGCGAAATCGGCGAGATCGACACGCGAGCGGACCCAACCCCGGGAATCCCCGGTCCATCCGTCCGCGAGGAAGAGCGGATTTGACGGCGCCCCGATGGAGTCCGGATACCCACCCGCCAACCACCGATGCGGATCGGCGGGGACACCCTGGCCGTCGCCTTGGAGGATATCCATCCAGTCGAGTCCGCCATTGGTCGAGTACTCCAGGCGGCCGCCGTCGCGGCGATTGTGCAGACGGTAGCGGTGATCGAAGACCAAGACCGGCTCTGATCCGTGAGGAAGATCGATGGGCTGAGCCGTCAGCAGAACCTGGTCCTTAACCCGATCTTCTTCAGCGACAAACCATGCCCGGTCACCCTCCCAAGCATCGTCCTCGGTCACGCCCCAGGGTTCGGTTCCGGTGTCGGAGCTGGAACCCGGTTTCCGGGTCCAGCCATCCACCGCTCCTTCGACATCCTCATCGAGGTAGAGATCCAATGGACCGACCGGACTTGCGCCAAGAACCTCCGTGTTGCCGTCGTCGAAATCCTGCCCATGGTGGGCAGCGCGAACGATGTAGTAGTAGTCCCGGCCCCAATCCAAACTCTGGTCCGGCCACCTGGAACCCACCACATTCTCCACCAGCAGGTTGTCGGGACTCGGTTCGAAATCAGGTTCATCGCCGCGATAAATGGAGTAGAGGGTCGACCCCGGACACCTGGGTTCCGCCGGCTCCCAACTCAGCTGAAGGCTGCAACTCGCACCCGGCGGGGACTCCACCGATGCGATCCCCGCAAAGACCGGCGGCAACAGACAATCACCGGTGGCCGTCGCCGACGCCTCCGCCGAATTGACCGACCAGCAGCCTCGGTAGGCCCGCACCACGTAGAAGTACTCGCTGCCTCCGGAGACCTCGGTGTCGACAAACGAACCCACACCCGCCGCGAGGGTCGTGATGGGGACATAAGGGCTGCCCCCCGAGGTGTCGGAGCGGGAGATTTCATAGCGGGTCGCGCCCGAAACCGCCGACCACGACAGCCGGATCTGGTTGTCTCCGAGGTGCTCGACCTCTAACGTCGTTGGTGCCGGGGGCGGTTCATCGCACGGGCCGGCGTCGCCGGAAATCACGAGTGCGAAGTCCTGACCATCGAGGCCATCGGGCAAGGAGGGAACGTTGACGCCTACGATCTCGGCGATCCAGATCCCCGGTTCGGGGAACTCGATCCGCACGACCTCCACGTTGTTGTCGACGTCTCGCTCGGTCCCGGGATCGGGAACCGACCATCGACCCGAGAAGACGTTCCCACGATAGACCGCGCCGCCGGGGCTCGTCAGCACCAGGTCGAGATCGTTGACCAGCGGGTGCTCCGCGTCTTCCTCTCCGGGCACATCCGTCCACACCAGGGCGAGTCCAAGCGAGGCGGCCGAAGAGCGCACCACCACCGGCGTGCTCCACGACCCGCCCGTGACCAACTCGTCGGTTTCGTCGGCGTCGATGAATGTCATTGCTCCGGCGTCGGGGCCGACCACAACCGCGGCGAGGTCGACCCGGCCCCAACCCCGATCGAAGACCGATCCGACTCCGCCATCATTCGCAGCACCGATGAGCGCCGCCTTGAGGAGCGCCGGGCTCGGATGCCGACCGCGCTCGCGCCAGAGATACTCATACAGAACCGCCCCGGCGCCGGCCGCCACCGGGCACGACTGCGAGGTGCCGCTGTTGATCGCGTACTCGGGTCCGGTCCAGCCTTGGTCCCACAACTGCACTGCATAAGGATCCGCCGACTCGACCGACAGGACATCGGATCCCGGAGCGACCAGATCGGGCTTGATGCGCCCCTGGGAAGGGCCGCGGCCCGATGTCGTCAAGACCGTCTCGGGATCGGGTCCCGATTGATGCCCGGGCACCCACGCGCCGCAGCGGTCGTTCTGCACCGCGCCGAGGGTGATCACGTTCTTCGCAGTCGCGGGCGAGGTAATGGTTCCCGGATCCGGTCCCACGTTGCCGGCCGAGAAGAAGACCGCCAGGGGCTGGGCTCCCTCGAGTTGGGGATCGGCGTCGCGGACCGCGGCATCTGCTTCGCGGGCGGCCGCCGTATACCCGGTCACCGGGTCTCCGAGACCGACCTGGCCCCACGAGTTACTGCTCAGCTGAGCGCCGTTTCTCACGGCCCACGCCATCATCTCGTCGACCTGCCCATAGCCCTCATCGAAGATGTTGTTGGTGACGAGTTCCGCTCCCCATGCCATCCCCCGCACCGTCGGCAGTGCCTGGGTAAGATCACCGCAACCGGAGGTGTTGACCGGAGAGGATGAAAGTCCCCGTCCGACGAGGGTACCGGCGGTGTGGGTCCCGTGTCCGGTGTCGGAGTAGGCCATTCGGCCGGCGGTCGCCGTCACGGCGTCGACGAGATCGGGGTGGCTGAGATCGACACCCGAGTCGTTGTGGGAAACGGTGACACCCTCACCGTTGTAACCCAGATTCCAAACCGGCTCGACCGCAACCAGACCCGGGCGGGCGGCCAGGTTGTTGTGCAGTTCGATGCTGAAGGCCGGCTCGACATAACCGATCTCCGGATGATCCGCGAGCAGGTGGATGAGGCCACCCGGTTCGAGTCGAATGATTTCGGCACCACCGATGGCGCTCTTGGTTTCACTCGAGAGCGGACGACCGCCAAAGCCGGAGAGATGGACTTCAACCGGAGTCGAACCGCCTTCTCCGGTCAGTTGCCGCACGAGCGACCGGTGGACCCGCGCCTCCATGGGCAACAACTCAAGGCCTTTGATGATCGGGAAACCCTCCGAGGTCGTGATCAGCAGTGCGGCTTCGAGACCGGGCCGGTCGGTCTTGACCACCACGCCGTGGGGACCCGCAGCGGCCAGAATCTCCACCCCGACGGTTTCAAATTCCGAGCGCCAGCGCTGATCCATGGGACCCACCAGATCGAGAACGATGACACCCCCGGCAAATCCGGAAGTGTCGCGCAAAGACCCCGGCTGACCGGTCCAACCCCTGAATCCAACGGGATCCGTTGCGGAGAAGACATGGATTCGAGCCGCGAACTCGTCGGGAAGCTCGCCTTTCACTCTCACGAGCGACATCCGGCCGTATGCGTGGATGACCGTCACGCCGGAGTCGATCTCACCCAGGAGTTCATCCGGTACCAGCGCGTGGAAGCCCGTTTCGCGGGTCGGGGCCGATGAAATCACAATCGGCTCGGCGTAAACCGACAGCGTTGTCAGAATCAGCCAGCCGACCAGCACAAACCGTATGAAGAAAATCCCTGCGTGCACTCCCCTACTTTAGTCCATTTGACGCACCGCCTCGGACGAACCACAATTGCGCCATCGTTCGCGAGAGGCCAAAGGTGACTCCCATGACAAGAACCATCGATCGATTCAGTCTGTTGCTCCTCACCGGAGTACTTGCGCTTTCATCAGGCTGCGCGAGCTTTAACCCAACGCCCATCGACCAGGTCGGATTCAAAGATCGGGCCGCCACCCAAACCAAGAACGGGATTTCGGTCACCATTGCGGTGCTCTCGGCGGACGAGACCCATGCCGTCTTCGACACCAAGCTCTACAAAAAGAAGATCCAGCCCGTCTGGGTCGAGATCACCAACGAAACCGACAAGCCGTACGCCTTTCTCCCGCGCAGCGTCGATCCCAACTACCACTCCGCCATGGAGGTCGCGCAGAAGAGCCTCAAGACCTGGGCCAAGAAGTCCAACAAGGCCAAACGAAAGTTCTACTACACCAACACCATGTCGTTCCTGGTGCCACCCAGGCAGACCCGGTCGGGTTTTGTCTTCGGCGACAGGAGCAGGGGCGTACGCTGGATGGACGTGGCGGTCATCGGTGAAAAAACCGCCGAGAGGTTCGAGTTCATCATCGAGGTCCCCGGCTTCAATGCGGATTTCCAGAAGCTCGAAGATATCGTGGTCTACGCCGAGGAGGACTACACCGATCTCGATGAAGACCAGCTTCTCGAGTGGATCGAAAAGCAACCGGCATTCGTCACCAACAAGGACGGCAGCAAGACCGGCGACCCCTTGAATCTCATCGTCATCGGCAAAGCCGATGCGGTGTGGCCGGCGTTCCTCCGCATGGGATGGAATCCAACCGAGGCCATGACCACCGGATCGGCTCTCAAAACGGGTGTCTTCGGCATCTTCGGCGGCGGCTATCGATACGCTCCCATCAGCGATCTCTATGTCTACGGCAGAGCCCAGGACATCGCGCTGCAGAGGGTGCGCAACAATATCCACTACCGCAACCACCTCCGTCTATGGGAGGCGCCGGTCAAGTACAAGGGACTGCCCGTGCTCATCGGCCAGATCAGCCGCGACATCGGCAGCCGGATGACCACCAAGAGCTCCACCCTGACCACCCACCGCATCGATCCCGATGTCGATGATACCCGGGCGTCGCTGATCCAGGACTTCCTCTGGGCCCAGGCTCTCGAGGTCTTCGGCTTTGCGGGCGGGGTCGGAAAGATCTCCATCGAGGAGCCGCGCGGCAACCTCACCGGCGACATCTTTTTTACCGATGGCGAACGAGCGGTGATGCTGCTCTCCAAAGAATCCGTCGACTACGAGCACATCGACCGCTTTGAGTGGCACCAACCATTCATTGAGGACTCAGTCGTCGAGCCCGCCCCCACCATCGACGAGGAGTGATCGCTCCACCGGCGGCAATCGCTCCCACGACCGGCCGAGCCAGGTGACGCCCTCGAGAAAAGCCCGCGCGCGCTCGGTCTGCGGACAGACCTTCCGCAGCAGCTCCCAGAAGGCCGGCGAGTGATCGGGGTGATCGATATGGGCGAGTTCGTGCGCCACCACGGATTCGAGCACCCACAACGGCATCTGACGGAGGGCGGCGTTGAGCTGGATCGTCCGGGTCCGGGTGCTGTAACTCCCCCACCGCGAACGCTGTTGAGTCGAGAACCGAGCGGCGACGATCTCCGGCTTGTTCGAGAATCGCTCGGCGACGCGGCGAGCAAGGGCGAGAGCATCATCCGCATGGTTGATCTTCCGCGCCCGCTCTCGTCGAATCATTCTTCGCGCGAGCTCGGTGATCGCCTCATCCAACTCATGATTTGAAACCCACCGGGGCGCGCTCACCCGAAGTTCGTTCCCCACCATGCGAACGTTGATGTTCTTGACCCTCTTTCGCGTGACCCGGAGATCGAGGGTGACACCATCGATGGTGATCGAGGGGTTGAGAGCCGTCATGACGGGAGTGTACGCGAAGTCCGACGGCCGGTCCCAGCGCCAAAATCCTTGAAATCCCCCCTCCGCTCGAACAAGATGGACAGGCGCACCGAGAAACGTCATTTTTGAAGGCTCTTAATTTGAGACACCGTCGCTGCGTCGGATCCACTGATCCACGCCCATCGAAAGGTCAGGAAATGGTATCTTCCCGCCACCGAGCCGCCACCCTCCTCACCAGCCTTGTTGCGGCGTTCGCCTTCCTCGGGATCGCATCCAACGCATGGAGCCAGGCGTGCTTCTACCACATCCGGAACCTGAACTATAGCCCGACCAACTGCAGCGCCCAGCCGGAAATCGATCGCGTCTTCAGGCTGCAGACCATTACGTGGAAGGGCAACAAGTATCTCTTCATAGATGAAGGCAACGAGATCAAGATTCGAAATATCGATGATCCCCTGAACCCAGGCTCGGGCGATTCCTCGTTTTTCAACATCCAGAACGTCGGCGACTCCGACTACGATCTGATGAGCTTCTCGGTCTGCGACGACTGCCGTTACGGCATCGCGAACTACAAAGCCGCCACGGTCCTCTTTGACCTCGGCACGGGGGCGACTCCGAGTTTCGTTGACGAATACAAGAACTTCTCCGCCAATCTCATCCAGGGCGGATTCACCTTCAAGGAAGGGTCTCAGCAGTACCTGGTGGCGGCCAGCCTCGGGTCGAGCCCCTGCGCCAACAACAAATCCGGCCTCTATCAGTTCAACGGCGTAGACGAGGCCAATAACCCCCTCCTCGAGTGCCTCGATGTGAGCGGCAGCGGCACCGAAATCATCAACGGAATCTCGGTCGAGGGCACCAACCCTCAGGTTCTCTACATGTCGGATCGTTTCCGCCGGTTCCGAATGTTCCAGATCCACACGAGTCCGACCTTCGGACTCAACTATATCGGCAACGGCGGCATCGAGAGAGCGAACATGGGCCGCGGCTACGGCGTCGACATCGACGAGACCGCCGGCCTCATGGCGGTTGCCAACGGCGGCGATCTCTTCATCTACGATGTCGGCCACACCAGCGGCAGCCCGGTGAGCCCGATCCTGCGTTCAACGACGACCCTGCCGGCCCTGGGCAACGCCAATGCGGTGGCGATCAAGAACACCATCGTCCACGTCTCCCAGCAGTATTCAGACACCGAACCCCAAACCTTCGACGTGTCCAACCCCAGCAACCCGGTTCCTCTGGATCAGCAATTCTGGGACCCGAGCTACCCGTGGAACAGCCTGGGTGCCTGCGTCTGGAACAACCATGCGGTCTTCTCGGGTGATGGGACCGCCCTCTATCTCTCGAGGTACTCGAGCCTCCAGGTCATCGACCCCAACGACTGCCTGGGGCCCATCGAACCGTTGGCGAATCTGACCCTCGACCCACAACCGGCCTTCCCTGGCGATCTCCTGACAGTGACCAACACCTCGTCGAGCGGCGATCGCTACGCCACCTGGATCACCGATGGGCCCAGCGCCCACGGCGACACGATCCTCACCGGCAGCACCTCCTTCACCAGCGGTACGACTCTCGGCTACACCCTGCCGGCCGACATGGCCGCCTCGGATGTCTTCTACGCCCACGCGGCGGTCGAGAACGACGATTTCCCCTATGTCCCGGGTGGAACCCCGGACCAGCTCAAGACCGTGGCGGTCGTGATCGACCGCTCGCCTCAGGCGGCCATCACCATCACGCCGCAGACGGTGATCACCGGTGACACCGTCAACCTGACCGCCCTGTACGAGGGCCACCCGGCGGTCCCGGGAGGCGGCGACCCCTTTGGCTGGACCGTCACCGACCCATCGGGAACACCCACCGGCTACTCGGGGGCCACGGTCAGCGGTGCGGCCCTGGACCAGAGCGGTCAGTGGACCTTTGATCTTGATGTCCAGTACCGGCACGACACCTTTGCACAACCGGGCGTGCCATACGTGGCGCTCGCTCAACTGGTCAGGAGAATTAAATCAGTCTCGGCGGCCCTGACAATCAGCCCCGCCCATCCGATGCACAACGAGATCATCACGTTGACGAGCACCTCGGCCGCCCAGGCCGGCGCGAGCCTCGATTTCGACTGGGATGTCCTGGATACAAGCACCGGCGCCATCGTCAACTCCCTCAGCTTCTGTGACGGCCCGGGCCTCGTCAACGATCAGTGCATCATCCCGGCCGAAACTCTCAACTGGGGCACCTATGATTTTCGCCTGATCCTGACCAACACCAGCAACAAGGACGAGGATACGGCCCTCATCGAAGACTTCGAGGTTTTCAACGGTAACATTCAAGTTGACTTCGACATCAGCAATCCCAACCCGACGATCGGTGCTTACGTCGGCTTCAACATTACGGGTGTTTCAGCCAATGACATCGAGAGAGCGGTGTGGGTCTATGGCGGCACCGGATGTGACGGCACCACCGGATACACCTGTGTCGAGCCGAACTTTCCAAGCTGCGAACACGCTGCGTTTGCTTACGCGAGCGGCGGGACCAAGACCGTTCGCCTCACCCTGACCACCACCGGCGGCGGCGTCCAGCCCCAGGTAAGCCACAACATCGTGGTCCAGAACACCGGGAGCTGTGGTGGATCGTGCACCTACGCAATCAGTCCGATTTCACGCGCCTTCGCATCGGCCGGTGGCGCCGGCTCGATCAGCGTCACCACCCAGTCAGGCTGCTTGTGGTCGGCGAGCGAAGCCGTGGACTGGATCACCATCACCTCCGGATCCAACGGAAGTGGCTCCGGCACAGTGACCTACCAGGTCGCCGCCAACATCGGACCAGCACGATCGGCCAACATCACCGTCGCGGGCAAGAGCCACACGGTCGCTCAGGCCGCGTGGAACGGCGTCTGCACCTACAGCCTGCCGATTCATTCCGCGGTCTTCGATCCTTCGGGCGGCGCCGACAGCTTCCAGGTCGACGCCATCGACCCGAGTTGTCCGTGGCAGGCGAGCACCACCGACGACTGGATTCTCGTCACCAACGGCGGCAGCCACACCGGTTCGGGCCCCCTCGCCTACACGGTCGCCGAGAACGACACCCCCCACCAGCGAATTGGAACGATCGGCATCACCGGTTCCAACGGGTTCGCCGATCAGTTCACCATCACTCAGAACCACCCGTGGATCCCGGTCAACTTCGACCGGGACATCTTCGCACCCGAGATCGGCGAAACCGTGACCTTCACGACCGATCCGCGTCTCGAGGTCCTGAGCTGGAGCTTCACCTCGCCCGACTGTCAGGGCAACGACCCATTGATCACCTGCACCGGAGTCGCCGGCACCTGCAACCAGGTCCGATGGGCGTGGGCCGATGCCGGTCCCATGCAGATCACCATGGTGACCACAACCGGCAGCCAGAGCAAAGTGCTGACGGTACAGGACACCGGCCAATGTCCCGCGGCTTGCGGTGGTGTCGCCCCGGACGACGGCACCGTGGAGAACGGCTATGGCTGGGGCACCGGGAGGTCGTTTGTACAGCGCTTCACGCCCGAGGTCTATCCCTTTGTGGTCACTCATGTCTGCGCCGCGTTCACCCAGGCATCGGCCGTAACGTCGTTCGACTTCAACGTGGTGGTCTTCGCCGACGATGGGCCGGGGGGCGGTCCGGGGACGATCATCGGAGGCGCCTTCGCGACCGTTGACGATGTGCCTGGCTGGCTGGATCACACCTTCGCGACGGTGGCCATCGATAATCCGAGCCTGATCATCGACCAGGGATCGGTCTATATCGGGGTCGAATGGAACGAGGCCACCGAAATCGGTCTCTATGTCGCGGCTGACGAGTCGCCGGGGACGCCCCTCCAGACCGGGTTCTACCGGGAACAGTGGGGCCAGTGGACCTCGATTTCCTCCACTTTCCCCAGCTACCGGTCGCTGTTGCTGAGAACCGATGGCTACCCGATCTCCGATGGTGAGTGGGAAATGGTCGTCGGCACGAGCATCGGCGGCGGTAACGGCTTCGGCGACGCCGACAACATTTCCGTATCCGCCATGGCCGCGTTCGAGGGGTCGTTGTTCGCGGGGACCGAGAACCTCTACGGCTGCGAGGTCAACTATACCCACGACGGGACCGACTGGTTCCTCGGTGGTCTCGCCGGATTCGGCCACACCGCCAACGAGAGCATCTCTTCGTTGATTCCCTTTGTCGATGGGCTGTATGCCTCGACCCGAAACCCGGTCACCGGGACAGAGACATTCAGGGCCGAATGGAGTACCGGCGGCATCCTCGAATGGGCCCTCGCCTTTGGTCCGGGAGTGTACGATCAGTTCAACGTTTCCGCCCCGAGCGGCGCCGTCTTCGACGCGCACCTCTATCTCGGGACCGATCATTTCAACGGTTGCGAGATCTGGCGAACGTCGGGTGGAACGCCCGCTGGAACGACCTGGACCCAGGTCCACCTCAACGGTTTCGGCGACCCGCAGAACCAGATCGCCGAGTCGATGGCTGTCTTTAACGACGAACTGTACGTCGGAACGCTCAACGGCAACGGAGCCGAGCTCTGGAAAAGCCCCGATGGAATCGTCTGGTTCTCGGTCATGACCGGCGGCTTCGGCTCCGCCCCAACCAGAGCCATCACCGATCTCACGGTCTTCGCCGGCGCGCTCTACGCCGGGGCATCTAACCCCCTCACGGGGGTTCAGATCTGGCGATTGCTCGCTGATACGAGTTGGGAACTCGTGGTCGGCGACGGATTCGGCGATCCGGGCAACACGGTCTTCGACGCCTTTGCCATCGGCAATCTCGGGCTCTACGCCTCGGTTTCGGGACCGTCCAACAAGGGCGCCGTTTGGCACAGCGAAGACGGAACGACCTGGGCGCCGTCCTCGAGTCCCGGTTTTGCGGACCCTCACAACGAGGCCATCGAGAGTCTCCAGTTCTGGAACAACAGGGTCTTTGCCGGAACCGCCAACCCGTCCTCCGGCTGCGAGATGTGGAGAGGCGGAAAGCACGCGCTCTTTGAGGATGGTTTCGAAACCGGAGACACCAGCGGATGGGCGTCGGTTACGCCCTGACCGGCGAATTCGAGAGGATCGCGACGATGGAGGACTGCATGATGAAACGCCATCGACTCCGCAGCCGAGACCCGAGACCGACGGTCCTGGTTCTGCTGGTTTTAGCCACCTCCTTCGCGGCACCGATCGCCGACGCAGCGGAGTCGGATCTTTGGGCGAATCACACCGGACCCGGATTCATCCCAATCGGCGAACCCTTCACCATGACGATCGGGTACGGCAACAGTGGGCCGGACACCGCCGTCAGCGCCTACGTCAACTCCGACTTCATTCCGCCAATGGGACTCGACGTCTTCCTCGACAACTATTTCAACGGAGACGGATCGATGTACACGGCATTGCAGGACTCGGCCGCCGGCACCGACACGAACGGTAATTTTCCTCTGCTGTTCTGGGACGACTTCTACTGTGAGAACACCTTCTTCCAGCTTCAGGGCGACGCCACCCCGGACGCGATGCCCATCCTGCCCCTCCCTGCCGGGGGCAGCGGCACCTTCACCTACGAGGTGACCCTTCCCATGGAAGCACTAAAGACCGGCACCGTGGAGATGACCGAGCCCGCCAATCTCGTCCACGCCTGGACGCTGACCGATCCCGCGACTGTCTGGGTCGAGCTTGGGTTGGCGACGCCCTACAACAAGTACGCCTCGACGACCTGCTCGAAGCTGGTCGGTACCGAGGAAGAGGACATCTGCCAGTACGTCGGCGACAACTGCTGGGGCGCCAGGATCTCGCAGCTCGACACCCCGGTTGAGGCCCAGTTCGAGCTTGTCGACGACGGCTCGGCCGACCCGACCCTCGGCTGCGACGCATTCGTCGACTTCACTCGGGGCAACATCGCCCTGCTGCACCGCGGAGTCTGTGAGTTCGGCGTCAAGGGCTTCAACGCCGAGCAGGCGGGCGCTGTCGCGGTCTTCATGGTCAACGACGGCCGCTGCTCCGACGCCCCGGACGGCCCAGATTGCGTCATCAACATGGGCCCCGGCGATCTCGGCGCACTGGTGACCATCCCGATGGCTCTGGTCTCCGTCACCGATGGTGAGCCGATCATCGTCGCCGTCGAAGACGGCGCCACTGTATCCGGCGCCTTTGGCACCTCATCGACCTGGACCGCCTTCAGTACCGCCTTTCTGGCGGAAGCCGCCGACACCGATCCTGACCCCGCCAGCGCCACCAGTAGTTGGACACAACCGGTGAACGAGCTCTCCTGCAACTACGCCATCAATCCCGAGGTTCTCACCTTCAGCGAAGGCGGCGGTCAGGGAATCGTGGCCGTGACCACGGAGGCAGATTGCCTCTGGACCGCGTCGACGACCGCACCCTGGATCTCCCTCACCTCGGGGTCGGGAACCGTGGGCAGCGGCACCCTGATCTATGACGTTGCCGCCAACACCGGTCCGAGTCGTTCGGCGATCATCGAGATCGCAGATCGGATCCACGCCGTGACCCAGGCCTCGGGCAATGGCTGCACCACCGAGGTGGCTCCACTCGAAGCCGCATACCCGTCGGCCGGCGGCAACGGTTCCATCGCGATCACCACCCCGCCGGGCTGCCCGTGGGCCGCGTCATCCACCGCCCCGTGGCTGGTTCTGACGTCTCCATCCACCGGGGTCGGGAGCGCGTCGCTGAGCTACAGCGTCAGCCCAAACGTCGGGATGCTGCGAATCGGCGACATCCTCATCGACAACCGGATCCACCATGTCGTTCAGGCAGGAATCGACGGCTGCGACTCGGGTTACGGTGCCGACGACGGAAGCCCAGAGAACGGCTATGGCTGGGGCACCGGAACCGTTTTTGTCCAACGGTTCACACCACCCTCCGTGCCATTTCTGCTCGACGAGGTCTGTACCGCCTTCACCCGGGCCGGCGCAGACTCGACCCTGACGTACCACGTGGTCATCTACGACGACGACGGGCCCGGCGGCGGGCCGGGGACCTTGTTCGGCTCCGAGCCATCGATCGTCGGCGCCATACCCCCGTGGTTGGACACGGTCTTTGGTTCGGTTCTTCTCGACGGCAACAACATCGTCGTCAACGAGGGTTCGGTCTATGTCGGTGTGATCTGGGACGAGACAGTGGAAGTCGGGTTCTACGTCGCGGCGGACGAGTCACCCGAAACCCCGGCTCAAATCGGCTACTACAGCACCGATGGTGTGACCTGGGATTTCCTGTCGACACCGTTTCCGCAGTATCGGTCGCTCATCATGCGCATCGGTGGTTTCTCAACCATTGACGGAGAGTGGCAACAGGTGGTCGGCCACTCATTTGGCGGGGGGAACGGCTTCGGCGACAGCTCGAATGTCGAAACAACCACCATGGCTTCCTTTGGGGGTGCGTTGTACGTCGGCACCATGAGTTCGTCAGGAGGGGAGATCCACTCCACGACCAACGGCGAGACCTGGCAACTCAGCAACACCCCCGGTTTCGGCACCTCGACCAATCAAGCCGTCGCCACGCTGATCAGTTTCAATGGGGATCTCTATGCCTCGACCATGAATTCGACAAACGGCACCAGGGTCTGGAGGTCATCCGCTCTCGCACCCTGGATCCCGGCATCACTCAACGGCTTCGGAGATCCGATGAACACCTCGGCGCCGAGCAGTTCGGTCTTCGCCGGACTCATGTACCTCGGGACGTCCAACATCAACGGCCTCGAGATCTGGAGTACCGCCGATGGGTCAGCCTGGAGTCAGGTTCACACCAACGGCTTTGGTGATCCCCAAAACCGAACCGCCGAATCCATGGCCGTCTTCAACGGGCACCTCTATGTTGGAGCGAACAATGCCGCCGGCGCCCAACTCTGGAGGAGCCCCGATGGCATCGTCTGGTTCCCGGTCACGACGGATGGTTTCGGATCGACCGACAACACCTCGATCACGGATCTCGCGGTCATGAGCGGTGCGGTTTTTGCCGGTGTGTCGAACTCGGCGACCGGAGCCGAAATCTGGCGATCGGACGATGGAATCGGCTGGCTGCAGATCGCAAACGGTGGTTTCGGCGATCCGGCGAACTCGACGTTGGACGCCCTCGCCGTCAGCGATCACGGTCTCGCCGCAGGTGTTTCGGGACCATCAAACCCGGGAACGATCTGGATGAGTCCCGACGGTGTGACCTGGAGTCAGTCCTCCTCCCCCGGATTCACCAATCAGGACAATCTATCGACCGGGGCCCTCGAATATTGGGGCCAAAGGGTCTACGCCGGCACCTCGAACCCAACGGCCGGTTGCGAGGTCTGGCGCGGGGACCCTCAGACCCTGTTCGACGACGGATTCGAATCCGGAGACACATCGGGTTGGGCGATGACGATTCCTTGAGAAAAACGACGACATCGGCGGGACTGTCAAAACCGAGAGCGCCGGACGGCCGTGTTGGGTGCTGAGTTGACGAGGATTCAGTCCGACAGACCGTTGACAAAGGCCCGGGCCGCATCCTGTGTGCGCCGGTATTTCCGCCGCCGATTGAGGGGAACCCGGATCTGACCCTTTCGCCGATCCGCGTTCTTTCGGCGCTCGATGGTCGTCTTCTCCGTGCGGCTGATGCCGCGAACTCGAGGGAGCACGATCAGGACTACAAGTCCGACCGCCAACGTGATGATGATAAGAACGCCGATATTCATTGTCGTGGTCAACCGAAGATACCCGAGAGTTCGGTTCGACACAACTCCCCCAGGTTGATTCGAGGGGAAAAGGGAGTGGAGCCAACGGTCGGGATTGAACCGACGACCTGCTGATTACGAATCAGCTGCTCTACCGCTGAGCTACGTTGGCGCGGAGCGTACTCTAGCATCGGTGTTTTCGCGAGGCAAGAGGCTGTGCGCTACTCGTGGATTGCGAGAGCCCGCGCCAGAGCGTCGGGGGTGTTGCAGTTGGCGGTGGCGCCGGGGTCGTTGACTTCGACCTCGACAGCGCCGATTTCTCGGACCACCTCTCGCAGAGTGGGGCCCGATATTCCACCGCTCGCGATCATCTCGGCGGTTGCGCGATCGACGACCACCGGGTGGCCATGTTTGCCGTGGTGGTTCGGGATGGCTGCCGGCGCCCCGCTGCTTGCCAGGGCAGCGATGGTGGCGGATTGGACCAGAGGATGGTCGACGGGGAGCAGGGCGACGCGGGTCCATCCGGCCTCCCCGACCAGTCGCTGAAGACCGATCCGGAGCGACGCGAACATATCGAGACCCGGTTCCGGGAGATCAACGACGTTGAGTCCGTCGATCTGCGGATCGTTCGATCCCGGAGGGAGCGTCGCCACGACAGGAGCGGCTCCCCCACCGCAAAGCGTGGCCGCACAGGCTTCAAGGAAGGTGCGACCATCCGGCAGGAGCGCCCATGCCTTTGGTCCACCGAATCTTGACCCCTCCCCGCCGGCAAGGATCAATCCGGCTATTCCGGCCACAGGCATACCCTACGTACTCCGTTGATCTGGCTTGTGACGGCTCCTTGTTCTACTGCTCGTAAAACGACATCGGGGTCGACGATGATGGTTCCGCAGAGGAGGTCGATTCCGAAGTCGAAGAGGCGCGGAGTCAGGGGGGTGCTCGGTCCGAGCAGCAGGACGAATGCGTCGGGACGGATGAGATCGAGGATCTCCGGAAGCGTGCCGTTGATGATGGTGGTCGAGGTCACCCCGACCACATCGGCCTGGGGCAGGAGTTCCTCCATCATCTCAACGCCGAGATCACCATCGCGCCTTCCCTCGCCTCGCTCGAAAACCCAGAGCTCGGCGCACGAAGGCCTCAGCCGATTGGAGAACGGGAAATGTCCGATCATGGCCACCCGCTTCCCTGCGCCGCGATCGGCGAGGATGGACTCCGCGTTGTGTTCGGTCAGACGGCCATCGGGGGGGCCGAGCAGGGCATTGGCGGTCGCCAGTCCAAGAGCCGCTTCCGGCGGTGACGGCGAATGGAGGCCAACCGCAAGTTCGATGGGGTTCTTCTCGAGCAGCGAACCCGCGTCGGGGATGGGCTGCGAACCGTGGAGGTGGATCTCGCTCGGGAGAGTCGAGGCCATCCCGGCGCCGGTGGAGGTTTGGACCACCGACCAGTAGTGGCCGACTCGCAGATCGATGAGGGTCGCGCCGGCGTTGACCGAGGCCGCCTCGAGGATGGCGTCGTGGATGGCGTCGAGGGTGGGCATGGCCAAAATGTAGCACCAACCACTCATTATCAATTATTAATTTTGAATTTTGAGTTTTGAATTTCGGATCGGGCCGAGCGCGCTCCAATAAAGTTCCAATCATCAACTCACTGTGCGATGAGTCAAAAACGGTCCTTGTGGTTCCTTTGTGGTTCTTCGTGTCCTTTGTGTTTCAAGCGCCCGGCCTCTTGCACAAATCAAAAATCGGACACTAGGGTTTTCCGACCCTCCTCACCCTCAGGCCGGCGAGACACCGGCCCTACAATGAACCTCAGCCCTTTGTAGTGCTGGCGTCTCGCCGGCACAGAGACCACGAACCATCGGGAAACAGGGTTTTTGCAAGAGGATCAACTCAAAACTGAAAACTCTGTTCGGACTCCGTTGGGATCGACTTCGAGGTCGAGGGGTGGGAACCCGGCGGCGGATGCTCTGGCGGCAAAGGCCTTGGCAAGCTCGGGGTCGTCGGTGAAGCCGATCCCGACATCGCCTCCGCCGGCTCCGCTGGGTTTGTAGCTCACTCCCACGTCGTCGGCCAGCCGGCGCAGCTCGAGGTGTTCGTCGGAGAGAATGGGTATCCCGGCCGCCTCACCGAGCCGCTCCATCGCATGTCCGAAATCGCCCACATCGTCGAGCAGCGCGGAGGTCCCGCCGGCGCGAAGATCGGCGATTCCGGCGCCCGAGAGGCTCCCGAGTCGGTTGAGAACCGCGACGATTTCTCCTGCATCACCGTTCATTGCTGCATCGAGCCGTGCGAGAAAGTCACCGGTGGAAGCCGAGCGACCGGTCCAGATGAAGACCAGTTGAAGGTCCTCAGGCAGTTCAAGCGACGATGCCGAGGGAGTCCGACCGCCATCGGTCAACTTGTACTCGACAACCCCACCGGTGACGCTTGCGGCAAGGTCGATGCCGCTGCCGCGTCCGCCCTGGAAGGTGCGGTGGAGATCGAGAAGCTGTGCGAGATCAACGATGGGTCGCCGCTCGCCTCCATGAGACCAGCACCTGAGCGCCTCGGTCAGGGCCACCGTGAGTGCGGCGCTCGATCCGAGACCGAGTTTGGCGACGCCACTCGCGGTCGGCTGGAAGAACTCACGCGTGTCGAGAGTGATGGAGGCGGGAGGCAGATCCTCGGGATCGAGGAGTTTCGCGGCCACGAGCGAGCCGATGACTTTTTCGATCAGAACCAGCCGTTGGGCGGCCTCGGATGCCGGTTCACGCCACCGGAATCCGTAAGTCCCACCGAGTTCAAACTCGATCCTGGCTTCCTCGAAGCCCGGAGCAGTCGCGGACCACTCATCATTCTCGGCGGCCCGCAGATCTACCCGGGCGCGCCGATTCACCGCGAGAACCACCGCGGGATGGCCAAAGAGCACGGCGTACTCGCCGAGAAGAACCAGCTTCCCGGGCGCCGAACTCGCAACGGACCTCAAGCCCGGACCACCCGCGCCCCGTCGCCGAGACCACAACGGATGATCTCGACGACACCGGGGATTTCGGCCAGCGCCGCCGCCACCCGATCCGGCGCGTCGGGCGCGCAGACGGCCTTGAGCTGCGGCCCGGCATCGATGGTGAAGAAGACCGGTGTCCCCTGCTCACGGAGCTCGCGCACTCGGTGAAGGCACTCGATGGTGGTGCCGTTCCAATACATCAGGCCGGGACGGGCCGCCATGGCGACGGCGTGCATCCTCAGACAGCTCGCCTCCCCCACCGCGGCCAACGCCTCGAAGTCGCGGGCGGCAATGGCGTTCCTTGCGGCCGCGAGATCAGTCGGTGAGCCGGAAACCCACGAATCGTAGAAAGGCGATGTCTTCCGCGTGAGCTCCATCCCATCGGTTGAGCCCACCTTCTTGGCCACTTTCGAGGTCACCGCGATGACCACCTCGAGGGGCCACTCCGGCCGGTCGAGAATGGGCCGCACCGATGTCGTTTCACCCGCAAGTGCGAGTTCAACAAAACCGCCGTAGAGCGAACGCGGCGACGAGCCCGAACACCTGCGGGCGATCTCGGCGAGCTGGTCCTCTTCCAGCGGGGACTCGAGCGCGCCGTTGACGGCGGTGACCAGAGCCGCGAAACCCGATGCCGAAGACGCCAATCCGGCCGCGGTTGGGAACGAATTCGTGCTCTCCACCACCGCGGACGGCAGTTCGGGCCGCAGGCGCCGAAAAAGATCGAGGCAGAAGCGCACCCGCGCGGTGCGTTCCTCGGATGCCGCGTGACCGTCGAGGAACAGCTCATCGCAGTCTGCGCCCGTACCGAAGCGGACCCGGGTCGTGGTTACGAGGGTGTCGAGAGTGATGGAGATCGAGCCGACAGCCGGAAGGTTCCGATCGATGTCGGCCTTACCCCAGTACTTGACGAGGGCGATGTTCGGGTGCGCGATCGCGGTGACATCCATGGCCCGATTTTCTCACAAATTGCGATCCGGGAGCGTGTCCATTCCGCATCGCCGCGCCGCAACGGTCATCCGATCGATGAGATCGCACTGCGCGTTTTCGGACAACCGGCTCGGTTTGTATTCGGAAACGAGCCGGTCGACCTCGAGAGCGGCTCGGTCGCCGAGGGTCGAGGATCCCTCCTCGACCCAGCGGGGCCGGCCTGCGCGATCGATGACCGATCCCGGGAAGTCGATCTCCTGCCGCAGATGGCTGCGAGTGTGGTCGGCGATGAGCAGATGGCCCTCGGCCAGGAGTTCGCGAAACAGCTCCACCGAGGGGAAATCGTCGCGCGGCTCCATCCCTCTCCGGAGGCGGCCCGCCATGGCGCAGATCTCGTGATCCACCACCAACTTGGCGGTGCTGTGGCAGTTGATGAAATCGAGCATCCCCGGGCCGGACACGTTGTCGAAGGCCGAGAGCGCCGCGAGAGTGGTGCCCATGGAGGACTCGAGTCCGGCCTGAGCATCGAGGGCCTTGGCGTCGCTGAGCCCGATATAGCCCTGGGTCGGCAGACCGAGCCGTCGACCGATCTCGGCCGTCCCGCAAGCGATCATCATGGACTCGACCGCTCCCATCGGCGCGGACTCGTAGCGGACATCGAAAATGGCCGGGCAACCACCAAAGAGCATCGGTGTTCCCGGGCGTGTCAACTGGCCGATGACAACGCCGCTGAGCACCTCGGCGGTGTGCTGGATCAGCGTCCCGACCATGGTCACCGGAGCCATGAATCCCGACAATGGCACCGGTACGATCTCGACCGGGATCGCGGTCCGCGCACAGTCCATCAGGTTTGCCGCACCATCGTGGGTCCACTTCAACGGCGAGGTCGGACAACAGGTGAAGATCGCCAGCGGTCTTTCCTGGAGAGCCTGCTCGGTTCCCCGGACCGCGAGGAGGAGATCGCGCATGAGGGCGAATCCCTCGACTGAGAACGCGCCGGTGACCACTGGTTTCTCACAGATCGACAGGCTGAGAAAAAGTCGATAGGCGTCTGCGATTCTCTGGTCGACATCGGATGGGATGAAGGCGGTGCTCTGGGCGTGGATGCCCGGCAGGCCGGCGACAACCTTGGCATAGGTCAGATAGTCGGCGGTGACGGGGGCCCTGGCTTCACCGGTGACGCTGTCGAGAACCTGAATCGCCGACGATGCCGGCGTGTAGTGAACATCGGCGCCCGAGAAATCGTGGGTCCGAGCGCCCAGAACATCGAAAAGCTCGAAGGCCGAGGGCGCGGCCTGTACGGCACTATCCAACATTTCCGGGGTAATTCGAACCCGCCCGTCACCCCCGTCAACCGAGGCGCCGTGTTCGGCCAGCAGGGCTTTGGCCTCGTCATCCTGGACCTCGATCCCTATCTCGGCGAGCACGGTGCGGGCCTCGTCGACAATCCGGTCGATGAGCTCGATTTCCAGAAACCGCAACTTCGGTTGCATGAACCCTGCCTCCTCGCTCCTGTGGAGCGAGTCGCACTATAGCCCTTTCTCAACTGAAGTCATTGGATCATTGTGGAAATCACCCGAAGAGTCAGAGGCGGAGCGGCACGAAGACGTCGCACCTTAAGCTCCTGCAGTGTGATTGAGGTGGTTCACCACGGCGTCCCACCGACGGAGTAAAGTAGTGCGCGGTGGGCCGGAGCGCGTGTGACGGTCGCCTGTTCCGAATCGAAAAAGTTTGGGAGTGAACACCATGACATCAACACACACCAATCAAATCGCGATCGCCCTTTCTCTCTTCGTCGCAACCTGCACCCTCGCCGGTGCCGCGGACCACCTGCTCATCTCAGAGGTTGTAGTCACGCCCACCTCCGGAGAGTTCGTGGAGATCTTCAACCCCACCGACACCGCCATCGATCTCTCCGATGTCTACCTGACCGATGCGACCTACGCCGGAGGCGGTCAGTACTACTACAACATCGTCACCGGCGTCCTGAGCGCCGCGGGTGGAGGTGGATTCGGGGACTTCCACGCCCGCTTTCCAGATGGCGCGACGATCGCGTCGCACGAGTATCAGACCGTGGCCATCGCGGGTTCGGGCGGCTTCCTCACCGAGTACGCCGCCGACCCCACGTACGAACTCTACGAGGACGGACCGTCTGCGGACGGGATCCCGGATATGCGCGATGCCCTTCCGGGCGCCATCAACGGTCAAGGTGGTTTCTCCAACAGTGGGGAGGTTGTGATTCTCTATCACTGGGACGGAGCGACGGATCTGGTCCAGGATCTCGATTATATCGTCTGGGGTGACAAGGCGGAAGCGGTGGACAAGACCGGGGTTGCCATCGACGGTCCTGATCCCGACATCATCACGACCACCTACTTCAACGACACAGCCATCGCGAGCCAGGATGTGACTTCCACCGTCTCCCACCTCATTGGCGATTCCTACACCCGTATCGACAAGGATGAGGGCACCGAGACGATCACCGCTGGCAACGGCGTCACCGGCAATGACGAGACGTCGGAGAACCTCTCGGCGACCTTTGCCGATCTCGCCGTGACGCCCAACGGGGGCTCGCTGCTCGGCATCGGCGTGAGCGTCGACGACGTCACGATGCTCGAGGGTGACAGCGGGGAGACGATCTTCACCTTCACCATCACCCTGACCGAACCTGCGCCTCAGGGCGGGGTCAGCTATGACATCGCCGCCGCCGACGGGACCGCCACCGTCGCCGATTTGGATTACGACACGGCATTCGACGCTCAGGTCATCGCCGAAGGAGAGACTTCCGAGGTCTTCAACGTCATCGTCAACGGCGACTTCAAGGGCGAGATCAACGAGGAGTTTCTCGTCGAGATCACCGCCGTCGTCGGGACCAACGCCGAAGTCCTCGACGGCACGGGCGTCGGAACCATCCTCAACGACGACGATGTCGCTATCCACATCATCCAGGGCGCCGGGGAGTTTTCACCCCTCGAAGGCAGCGAGGTGACGACCCCCGGGAACGTCATCACAGCCATCGGCCCCGAGGGTTTCTTCATCCAGACCCCGACCGGAGACATCGATGGCGATCCGAACACCTCCGAGGGTCTCTATGTTCATCTCGGATCGGCCTATGCCGGAATGGTCGGTGAGGTGGTCGACGTGACGGGAACCGTCACCGAGTTCTACGGATTCACCCAACTCGACGGGCCGCCCGTAGTCATCCCGGCCGGCACGGGAGCCCCGCCTGGCCCGATGGCATTCGACGCCGCCACACCATCCCCTGACCCGACCATGCCGAGTTGCGCCATGGAGTACGAGTGCTACGAGGGCATGCTCGTGGCGGCCTCCGGCATCGTGGTCGGCCCGTCCCAGTACTTCGGCACCGATCCCGTGGCCGAGTTCCTCGCCATCGCGACGGCGGGTCCCATGCCCTTCCGCGAGATTGGTGCGGAGTACCCCGGATTCCAAGGCGTCATCGCGCTGCCACCGACTGTGCCGATCTTCGACGGCAACCCCGAGATCTTCGAGGTCGACCCTGACAAGCTCGGCCTGACCAACATCATCGCCAAACCGGGAGACAGCTACACTGCGCGCGGGCCTCTCGCGTACGAGTTCGGCGGCTATGAAATCTGGGCGTCCGTACCGGTCAGCATCACTTCCGGGCCCCCGGTCGTGGTTCCCGTACGGCAGGCGACGCTGACCGAATTGACCATCGCGTCGCTCAACATGTTCCGCTTCTATGACGACATCGACGATGCGGGAATTCAGGACGACGTGGTTTCGTCGGCCGAGTATCTCGCGCGTCGAACAAAATTCCGACGCTACATCCTAGAGGTTCTTCGTGCGCCCGATGTCATCGGGCTCCAGGAGATCGAGAAACTCGACATCCTCATTGCTCTCGCCACCGACATCGGGGCCGAGGACCCGTCGGTGAGTTACTCCGCGCATCTGGTCCCCGGGAACAACATCTACGGGATGAACATCGGTTATCTGGTCAGGGACACCGTCGAATCGGTCACGGTGACCCAGCTCGGGTTCGACATCCTGGTCGGTTGGGGTTACAAGCTCTTCGACCACCCGCCGCTCATGATCGAAGGCACCTGGGTCGGGAACGGCAGCGCGTCCTTTGACTTCGCCACCCTCAACAACCACACCCGGTCGTTGGGTGGAGTCGACGAGCCATTTGACGACTTCGCACGCGAGAAACGCTTCCAACAGGCGCAGTCCATCGCGAGCAAGGCCCAGAACTTCCAGACCGCCGAACCGAATACGCCGATGGTCCTCATCGGTGACTACAACGCGTTCCAGTTCACCGACGGCTATGTCGATGTCATCGGCCAGATCCGAGGCGAGGTGACTCCCTCGCACAACGTCCTGGCGGGCCCCGTCATCACCACCCCGCCCCTGGCCAATGAAATCGAGGGGATGCCTCCCGGCCAGCGCTACTCCTATCTCTACCGAGGAACCCACCAGGTCTTCGACCACGCCCTGACCAGCCGAGCCGCACAGCCCTATGTGACGGGTCAGCAGTACGGCAGGGGCAATGCCGACTCACCGGGTATTCTCATCACCGACGACACCGTCGCCGACCGGTCTTCCGACCACGATGGGATGGTGCTCTATCTCGATACGGCCTCGGTGCTCTTTGCCGACGGCTTCGAGACCGGTGACACCACGATGTGGTCGTCAGCGGCTCCGTAAGAAGACCACGAATGCCATAGCCGGCATCCGAATCAGCCAAATGCCGGTGAGACGCCCGCACCACAAGAACGGGCGGGTGGTGGCGCGGGCGTCTCGTCGGCGAAGTCCCGGGGAATTCGAATATCCATGGGCGGGATCGACCCCGCCCATTTTTCTTTGGGCTCGATGTAACTATTGCGGCCGCCCGGTCGTCTTCATTACAGGATGGAGAAAAACCGGTTCGATTCCACCGTATCGAGATATTCGAGGAGGGTCTTCACCTTCGCCTCGTATCTGCTGGGTGACCCGGCCGAAGCCGAGGACGTCACCCAGGAGGTCTTGATCAAGCTCTGGAAGAACGGTGAAAAAATTGATCCAGGCCGATTGGGAGCATGGCTGTTGACTGTCACTCGAAATGCCTGCACCGATATCCTCCGCCGCCGACAGCGGACGGCCAAGATCATTCCCATCCGTTCTGAGACACAGCCCCCGACTGATCACCCGAGCCCGGCGCCGAACCCGGAGAGTGTGGCGGCGGGAACGCAACTCGGCAAGAAGATCCTGAAGGCCCTGAGCGAGCTTTCGGAATCGGCCCGAACCGTGGTCATCCTGCGCGAAATCCAGGGATTGTCATACCGGGAGATCAGCGAGGTCACCGAGATCAACATCGACACCGTCAGGGTGATCCTGCACCGGGCGCGACGTCGACTCCGGGACTCCTTGAAGGAGGTGCACCCCCATGTCGTCAACGGTTGAACCCAGGTCTTGCGAGACGATCCTCGATCTCATCGATCCATGGCTGGACGACGAACTCGACGAATCGGTCGCGGCGGATCTTCGCCGACACCTCGATGCCTGCCCGAGCTGTTCCCGGGAGGCCGCGGCCGCCCAACAGATCCTCACAGAACTCCGGTCCCTTCCCGAATTCGACCCTCCATCGCGGGTAGTGGAACACGTTCGGCGGATCGTTGATCGGGATCCCACTTCCCACCAAGGTTTCTTCGGCAGGCGCCACCGACTGGGTTGGATGGCCGCCGCGGCGACTCTCGTACTGGCATTGGGCGCCGTCACGATCGGCCGCCAACAAACAGTTTCCACCAACGCCGAGGCGCGCCGTGCAGCTGCCGAGGTGACCTATGCCCTCGCCTGCGTCAGCAACATCACTCAACGCGCCAATCGCGCGGTCCGGACCGAGGTCATCGATCACCGTGTCATACCCGTGGTTGCCAACGGTCTCGGGCGACCATTTCAACGATTGTCGAACGGAATCTCGGAAGGCGCGTCCCCGGTGACGTTTCCCGAGACTCGCCACGAAGGGAACTCATGAAACGCCACGTCATCCGTCTCAGCCTCGCTCTGTTCCTCCTCGCCATTGCTGTGAACCCGGCCGCAGCTCAGGACACCCTCGGGACCTACCCCGTGGAAGACCTGGGAATACTCGATCCCGCCAACCTCGAAGTCGACATCAACCTCGAGGGATCGACCCTCAAGATCGCCGCCGGCGCCATGCAGGACCAGGATCCACGCCTCCAGGAACTGGTGTCCAACCTCACCCGCGTCCGAGTCCAGGTTGGCAGCATTGAAGGTATGGATCAGCGAGTGGTCACCGATCGAATCGCTGCGGTGGCGGCTCAACTCGAGGCCCAGGGGTGGGTCCCGGTGGTGCGGGTCGTGTCCGAGGGCGAGCAAATCCACATCTTCAGCATCGACGGATCGGACGGCAACATCGCCGGTCTCACCGCCCTGGTCAACGACGGCGGAGATGAGGCCGTGGTGGCGAATCTCGCCGGCAGTATCGACCCGGTGCTCCTGGGCAGCATGATCAGCCATCTCGGCGAGCTGGACTTCGATCAGTTCATTCTCGGAGATTCTGACGACGACTGAGCACGGCAGAGGTCGAAGATCCGTCCATCAAACGCCCGGGGTGCGGGCTCCGTATTCGGTGGGAGTACAATCGGAACTCACCGGATAACATGTATCTCGATTTTTATAACCTCAAGGCGCAGCCCTTCAACATCACCCCGGATCCCAGGTATCTCTTTTTCAGCCGATACCACCGGGAGGCTTTCGAACACATCATCTACGGCATCACCCAGCAAAAGGGCTTTATCCAGATCACCGGTGAGGTCGGGGCCGGCAAGAGCACGCTGTGCCGGGCGGTCCTCGATGAACTCGACGAGAACTTCTCGACCGCGTTGATCCTCAACCCGGTGATGACGGGCATCCAGCTCCTGAGATCGGTGCTGCGCGAACTCGGCCTCGATGATCGCGGCAACGACCGGGTTCGGCTCACCGACCGCCTCAACACATTCCTTCTCGAACGAGCCGCGGCCGAGAAGGACGTGGTGCTGCTCATCGACGAGGCCCAGGACATGACCCCCGATCTCCTCGAGCAGGTCCGACTGCTGTCGAATCTGGAAACCGACGACCGCAAGCTCCTTCAGATCGTGCTCGTCGGCCAGCCGGAACTCAGGACCATGCTGGCGGGCGACAGCCTGCGTCAGCTCAGCCAACGCATCACGGTCCGCTATCACATTGAACCGATCCGCAAAAACGAGGTGGATGCCTATATCCTGCATCGGCTCCAGGTGGCGGGCTCCAACGGCCGGCCGAGTTTCACCGCCGCGGCCTACCGCTCCATCTACCGTCACTCCCGCGGGGTTCCGAGGCTCATCAACGCCGTCTGCGACAAGACGCTGCTCTGCGGTTTTGTCGAGGAACGCGACCGGTTGGGCTACTGGCAGGTCCGCCGAGCGGTTCGGGAACTCGGCGGTAACGCGCGATGAGTCTCATCGGTGATGCGCTGCGCAAGACGAGACAGAAGGAGGCGGAACGGGAGAGTGAGCGCAAGGGGGTCCTTTTCTCCGCCAAGATCGCCAATCCCCCGACCCGCTCGAACCTTGGACTCGGTCTTGCTCTGGGTGCCCTCATCGCCGTCGCCGCCACCGTCGCCGGGGGCGGTGCGGTGTGGTGGCTCCTCGTCCGGGGCGAAGCAGCCCAACCTGAGGCGACCGGGAGCACTCCCGCGGTGACGACACAGGCCGTAGGGTCGAACGAATCTGCGAACGGGTCGCTCTCACCCTTGCCCACCAGATCGGGCGCGCAGACTCAAGCCGTCTCCACCGCCGGACTTTCCCCGGCATCGACGGCCAATGCAGAGTCGACTGATCTCGGGTCGGAACAACCCACGGCGCGACCCAACGTCGCCACCTCGGAAACGACGGATTTCGACGGGGGCTTCATCGGTGTCGAGGACGGCGCCGATGTCTATATCCTCGAGGCAAATCTCGGAAGGGTCAGACTCAGCCTCGACTACATCATTTTCCGGCCCGATGATCCGTTCGCCGAAATCAACGGCGTCGAGCTTCATCTCGGTGGGGTCATCGAGGGCTATCGGGTCAAGGGCATCGAACGCGACCGGGTGAACCTGAGCAACGGCCGGAATGACATCGTCCTCAGAACGCCGTAGGGTCTTCACAGCTGGAGCGCAACCCAAGGGGCCCTGTGCGACTCCAAGCCTGTGGTGGCGATTCTCAGCCGTGGCGGTCGGATTTTGAAACACAAAGGGCACAAAGGACCACGAAGGGTCCACGAAGCATCGCATTTTTTGACCCGGGCTCCCTCCGACCTTGAAGG
>RCNF010000124.1_pt1 | contig 34499 bp, 43 predicted proteins | sample 2041311 | NCBI WGS metagenome assembly RCNF01 (sample SAMN09708228, study PRJNA481090) | Marine sediment metagenome, whole genome shotgun sequencing project. | biome: marine sediment; feature: ocean; material: sediment; isolation source: Sewage treatment plant 2 marine sediment (STP2) ...
GCATGGGAAGCGCTGACCAAGGACGCGTCGTTCTTCCACACATATCAGTGGGTGGATACCTGTGTCGACGGGCTGTCTCCCGGCTCACGCGCCGAGTTCCTCTGTGGTTTCGAGGACGGCAGCCTGGTCGCGGGGATGCCGGCCGTAATAACGAAGCAGCTCCTGTTCAAGTCGTTCTACTCGATGCCCTATGGAACATACGGCGAGGTGATCCTTGCCGAGGGAGTGAATGGAAATACGCGGGATGAGTTCTACGTACATCTCGTCAGGTACCTGAAGAACGGAAAATTCTCCAGGATCTCGATAACCGATTTCGACCGGAACCTCTCCGAACTCGTCGAACCCTTTCTAAGGCACAAGAACGTCTTCACGCATATCATCCACGTCGATGAAGTAAACGGCCACACACCTCCCGACAAGAAGATCAACGGGCACATCCGCTCCGGACAGCGGGCCGACACCGAGATCTGCCGCGTAAGGAACAGGGATCAACTGAACGATTTCTACAGGCTGTACGAGATGACCGAAAAGAGGCACGGGTCGATCCGCAACCTCTATACGAAGCATTTCTTCGCCAGTGTGCTGAAGCACCTCGGGGATTCCGAGATGATGAACTGGACATGCCTTAATACGGACGGGGAGATGATCGGCTCGAGGATCAATTTCATGTACAATGGCTCGATGTTCAACTGGCAGACGGTCTGGAACTACGAATACCGGCATCTCAAACCGAATCACGTCCTTCTCTCCGATTCGATCCAGCTTGCGGAAGAGAAAGGGATCCGCACGATTAATCTCGGCTCCTCCCCCCCCGATGCGCACTCTCTTATCGACTACAAGGAGCGCTGGGGCGGCGAGAAGGTCGAATACGACTCCTACCTCTCCGACTCATGGTTCCGCAAGTTCTTTGGAAGGCTTTCAGGATAAAGATCAGAGTCCGCGCACCCATTCGGGCCGAAGGTGTCCGTCCGGATCGTCGAGGGCGCGGTCTATCTCGTCGAGAAGCGCCGCCTTGTCCTTGAGCAACGTCCCGCTAAGGGCGAGATAGTTCGAGGCGTGGTTGCTTCTGAATATGCACTTGGCCGTCTCGAGGCCGGCTACGAGTTCGCGAAGTTCGTGGATATCGTCGATCGCCGAGTTCCATTCGAACCCATCCCCCATCGACGCCGCGTAGCTCTCCTTCCAGGGACCGAGCATCAGCGTCAGGGCCGAAAGGTAACGAGGCTGGATGCGGTTGAGGAGTTCAGCTGTTCTCCGGGCATGACGCAGACTTCCCTCACCCTTTCCGGCGAGTCCGAGTATGACGGTAACCGAGAGCTTGATCCCCGCGTCGGAAGCCCGCGAGCACCCTTCGGCCATCTCGTCCGGCGTCGCCCCTTTGTTTATCTTCACCAGCAGTTCGGGGTCGCCTGTCTCTACTCCGTAGTAGAGGATCGACAACCCTTTCTCCTTCAGCCCTCTCAGTTCATCAACTGTCTTGTTGAGCAGATTCGCCGGATTGGCGTAGGCGGTCACCCTCTGCAGCTGAGTGAAGGAAGCACTGAGCCTGTCGAGTATCCTTTCGAGCCGCCCGGTCGAGAGCACCATAGCGTCCCCGTCGGCGAGAAAGATCCTCCTCGAGTCCGGATACGCCGCCGCTGCGACCTCGATTTCCTCGAGAAACTGTTCCTCCGACTTAACACGGAACCTTTTATCTTTATACATGTAACAGAAGGCACAACCGTTGTGGGAACATCCGAGGGTCGCCTGCAGAATCAGTGAGCGGGCCTCACTGGGGGGCCTGTAGAGAGGAATGTCGTATTCGATAAGCATAATAACTGTCAAAAATTTTTTACAAATATTTCTTTATTATTCTTGTAAGCGATGATAAAGTTCAGTTGATTATAGTTACAAATACTGGCCCGGACAAGCATCAATCTGTTCCCGGGTCCGTGGGAAGGCGCTCATGATCGTCGGAGTGGGAATCGACTCGGTATCTATCGGCCGTATCGCCCGGCTGATAGAGAAATATGGAAAACGATTTCTCGAGAAGATCTTCACGGAAGACGAGATCGCCGAGGGGCAGGGGCGCAGGGACAATGCTTCGTATTTCGCGGTCCGGTTCGCTGCCAGAGAGGCTTTTTTCAAGGCACTCGGCACCGGCTGGGGGAGGGGGATCTCGCTCAAAGAGGTCAGTGTGATTAGGGAGGAATCGGGGAGACCACTGCTGTCTCTCTCGGATCGTGCGCTCGAAGCCGCCGAATCCCGGGGAACATCGACCACACATCTTAGCCTGTCGCACGAAGCTGGCACAGCACAGGCAATCGTCATACTGGAAGGAGGCCAGAAATGAATGAAGTACCGAAGAGCATGATCGGAGTAAGCGGAAAGCTGTTCGTCAACTCCATGCTCCTTCGCGAGGGCATCCCGACCCAATTCGGCAAGAACGGGTTTGATCTCGTCGTCAACCTTACAAGGCCGAAAAGGAAATGGACGATCCTCGTCACGACCAATCTGCGTCCAAAGAAGGCCGGAGGAAAGGGCAAGATGGCTCTCGACTGGTGGGTAGCCGTCGATAATCCGGCCGATTTTGTGGCATGCGTAGACCTCAGCACGTTGAGGACATGGATATTTTCACGGGCCGAATACGAAAAACTCTCGCAGCAGAAGGCCGGCGGCAAGTATCATCTCTACATGTACACGAAGAAAGCGGTCGCGCTCAGAGGCAAGAAGAACATGAAGTTCGATTACGAGTTCGAGCCTTACCGGCTGGAGAACAGGATCCACCGGGGAGTATTCGACAAGTAGTCCATCGGCCGCCGAACTTTCTCGACGGGAAACTTTTCAGCCGCAATGGCAATTGTAAACGAATTTGGATGGTCCGTGTCCAGAGAGTCGATGTTCGACTCATGTCTGAGACGGTACTATTTTCATTACTACCTGAGCTGGGGGGGCTGGGAACGGCATGCCCCCAGGATAGCCAGGGAGGCGTTCAGGCTCAAGCGCCTGACCTCCCTCCCGCTCTGGCGCGGCCAGCTTGCCCACTACATTGCCACCAAGGTACTCGCGTCCCTCAGGGCCAAGGGCAGGATACCGGCTTTCGAGGATGTGAGCCGTTATACACTCGAGCGGTTCGAGACCCAGCTCGAGTTTTCGAGTTCAAAAAAGTATCTCACAGAACCGAAGAAAAAGGGCGGCAGGCTCAATATCGACTGGCTTGCCCTCTTCGAGCACGAATACGACCGGCCCCTGCCTCCCGAGAAACTTGAGAAGACCAGGAACGAATGCCTCACCGCCATGAAGGGACTCCTCGAAAGCGATATCCTCGCGGCGATCGCTGAGACAGATACTGACGGCTGGGCGATCGAGAATATCGACCTCGCCGAATTCGCGCAGGTCTTCGACTTCGAGGGAGCAAAGGTCTTCGCCAAGACTGATTTCATGTACCGGGGCACAGACGGGTCGTTCAACATCGTCGACTGGAAGACATTCAGCAAAAAGAACACTGGAGCCGGCAAGGAAGGAAAGGCCCGCGTACAACTCGGTGTCTACGGCTATTACGCCGTCTCGATCCTGGGCGAACCGCTGGAGAGGATAAAGCTGCTCGAAGTGAATCTTCTCGACGGCGGTGCAGCCGTCGAGTACAGTATCTCGAACGATGACCTGGAGGAGTTCTACAGCCACATCCGCGGCGGTATCGACAAGCTGTCGTCGGTGCTGATCAAGGGAGACATCAAACGGAACGAGGCGGGCCCTCCCGACCTCTTCCCGAAGGTGGACAACGGGCTGTGCAGGTACTGCAACTTCTACCGTATATGCAAGGACGAGAACAACCCGGACAGGCTGCCATGAAGTCAAAGACCGTAAAATGGATGGAATTTCTCGCCAGGATCATAAGCGGTCTCTGGGCCGGGTTCTGGATCTTTTTCGCCGTATCATTGTCGGCGGCCGATTATAATTCGCGCGGAGGCGCTTCGCTGGGCGGACTGATCTTCCCCGTCCTGTTCACCGCCATACTTCTCCTCCTCGCATTGACCGCATGGAGATGGGTAAAAGCGGGCCGGATCGCCCTGCCTCTCGCGGGTCTGGCTGTATTTTTTCTTTACCCGGTCGTGGCGAATCATTTTCCCACTGCAAACAAAATTTTATTCATAGCTTCACTCGGCCTGCCCCCTCTCTCGGCAGGCGCACTGCTCATCACATCGTGGCGGCTCGACAAGGCATCACGCACTAACCGGAAGGCATCAAGTTGATGGAGGAACATACAGGCGGAGGCTCCGGGATGAATCTCTTCTGGGGTATCATATTCACCGCTCTCGCTTTCATGGAACTCTACCGCGGCATGTATATCATCGCCGGCGTGCCGGTCTGGGCAATCTGCCTCTTCTCCATCGGGATCGCCAATTTTCTGAAATTCCCCAGGATCGCCCTGGCCGTCGCAGGAGGCGAGGAACGGCTCCCTCTGATCAGAAGGATCGCCAATATCCTCAACGTCTCCGCCCTCGCCGTACTGGTCGTATCGATAGCTGTCGCCTACCTCGGATAGCTTCCTGAAAAAAATCTTCAGCACCCCCTTGACAAACTGCGACAGATGTCGCATATTAACTGCGACAGTTGTCACAGACAGTGAACGGAGGCAGGATGAACGATTCTCTACCCGATCTTTCCCGGCTCGAAATGATAATCCTCAAGAGGCTGTGGTCCCTTGGAGAAGGTACCGCCAGGGAGCTGCAGGAAGGCCTCGAGGGCGATCACGGATATTCGACCGTCAGAAAGATACTGGAGAGGCTCGCGGAAAAGGGCGCGATCGAAAAGGTCCGGCTCGACGGAAAGGCCTGGATCTACAGGTCGACAGTTCCCGCGTCGGATATTATCCGTAAGGAGATACGAAGGCTCCTTGACACCTTCTTCGACGGATCAGGCGCCCCGCTCGTCGCTCATCTCGCCGATATGGAAGCGGTATCGATCGAGGATGTAAGAGAACTCGAGAGCATGCTCGATGAACAGGCCGAGGGACAGGATACGGGAAAGGGGAAGAAATGATCGATCTTCTTACCGTTTTCTGGAAAGGCATGATCCTGCATCTCTGGCAGGTCACCCTCTTTCTGGGGATCCTCTTCCTGCTCGAGAAATGCCTGAGAAAGGCGCCGGCGCGCGTCACCAATACTCTCTGGCAGATCGGGCTGATACGACTCTTCCTCCCCGTCTCTCTCATCAAGGCAGCGGCTTCGTCCCTAACGCAATTGACAGGGACAGGGGGCGGGGTCATCGAGACTATCACTATCCCCGGAGCTGCAGCTCTGGAGACGATGGCAAACCCCGCTACGGTCATACAGGGGATCGACAGGGGCAGTTCCCTCCTCCCCGGGGCTGTGTTCGCCGGTATAACCATCATCTGGACGGCCACGGTTCTGACATTCCTCGTCCGGATGCTGTTCGACCTTCGGCGTTCATCGATCGGTCCGGCCGCCAGGCTGGGATCTCTCATCGATGACGAGGCAATGAAGCTCAGGATTATCTGTGAAGATTGCGGGATAAGCGCGGACCATGTGCTGCTGACAGACAAGAGGCTCATGCCCGGTGTCACCGGGGTCTTCAAGCCGAAGATCGTAGTCCCGAGGGACCTGATCATCTCCCTCGGCGACGAAGAGCTTACCGCTGTCCTGATCCACGAAGAAAACCACAGGCAGAGGAAGGACCCGCTCCGTTCGCTTGCAGCGAGACTGGGGCTGGCCCTCTTCCATTTCTACCCGCTGATCTACCCGGTACTGAGGCGCCTACACGCTACGGCGGAGTACGCCTGCGACGAGGTAGCGCTGAGTTCCGGGATCAGCCCGCGGACATACGCCAGGGCCTTCACGAGGACACTGCGTATCGGGCTCGCTTACGGCGGAGCGCACTATGCGGCAGCGGGCAGGGATGGATCCCTTCTGAAAAAAAGATTAAGAAGGATGTTCGAACCGAGGAGATACAAAATGACGTTTGCAAGCAGATCCATAATCGCGATCGCCGTCTTCGCCCTGGTAGCCGGCTTCCTCTTTCCCATGCCCTCGGCGGCCGAAGGCGAGAATATTCCGCCGAAGCTGATAAAGTCTGTAGAGCCCGAATACCCCAAGGAATGCCTGAAGGCGGGGTATGAGAGTAAAATCATCCTGGCGGTCCTGATCGACAAGGACGGCTCGGTCAAAAAGGCAAAGGTCGTCGACCCTGCCACCTTCGATACAGAAGACAAGAAATCGGAAGAAAAAGCCAAGCCAGACAATGCGGAGCTCCATAAGGCCCTTGAAAAGGCGGCCCTTCTCGCCGCCTACCAGTGGAAATTCGAGCCGGCCACAAAAGACGGGAAGCCAGTCGAAATGGAAGTGAAGGTCCCCATAGCGTTCAATCTCGATTAGGGGGTCCCGGAGGGAAAAATATCAGGTCGATTATCAAGGGTAGTGCTTGAACTTGGGCGCTGCCCTTATTATTTTCCCTCGAGGGGCCGCTTTGACACTTGAATCCGGCCGCCCATGATGTTATAAGACACATCACCAATTATAAAAATTCCACCAGGAGGTCATTGTGGCAATAGCACTGGACGGATCAGGACTGACAGTCGAAAAAGTCGTCCGGATAGCCCGGCACGGCGAAGAAGTAGAGATCCCCGAGCATGCTATCGCGGCTATCAAGAAATGCCGCGTGATGCTCGAGAAGAAGATCGAAGCTCACGAGATAATGTACGGTGTCAACACCGGGATCGGCGAGTTCTCCGAAGTAGTTCTCGACGATGACCAGATCCAGGATTTCCAGAAATATCTGATATACAACCACGCGGCCGGGATCGGCGATCCCGCTCCGATCGAGTATGTCCGCGGAGCGATGGCCGGCAGAATCAACGTGCTCGCGCACGGCAATTCGGGGTGCCGTCCCGAAATCCCCCTGACGCTTCTGGCAATGCTCAACAAGGGCGTCACACCGTTCGTCTGCCAGAAGGGATCGGTAGGAGCCTGCGGAGACCTCGCTCCCATGTCACAGATAGCACTGCTGATGCTCGGCGAGGGCAAGGCGTATTACAAGGGTGAGCTTCTCGACGGTAAAGAGGCCCTCGATAAAGCAGGTATCCCGGTACCGGGCCTTCAGGCCCGAGACGGCCTCGCCACGATCAACGGCTCAAACCTGCTGACCGCGATGAGCGCGATCATGATCTACGACACGGAGAGATGGCTGCAGCAGGCCGAGATAGCGGCTGCGATGTCGCTCGAGGCGCTGATGGCAAACATGAAGCCTTACAGCCCCCAGCTGCACAAGATCCGCGGGTTCGCGGGCGCGCAGCGCACAGCCGCCGCGATACGCAAATGTGTAGCCGAAGGTGACCTTGCCGAGGGACGCCAGAAGGTCAAGGTACAGGACGCCTACTCGATGCGTTCGACCCCGCAGGTGATCGGCGCGGCGCATGACGCTGTCGCGTACGCCCGTTCGCAGGTCGAGATCGAGCTCAACGGTGTCGGCGACAATCCGATATTCTTCCCCGACGAGGACCTGGCCATTTCCGGAGCCAACTTCCAGGGCTCGCCTGTCAGCCTGCCGATGGATATGGTCGGTATCGCTGTCACGATGGTCAGTGTTATGTCGGAGCGCAGGATGAACAGGCTCAACCACCCCGCGCTGAACGTCGGCCTCCCCGCATTCCTTACAAAGGGCGCAGGGATGTTTTCCGGCCTGATGCTCAGCCAGTACACTGCCGACACGCAGATCGTCGAGCAGAGGATCCTCTGCGCACCCGCCTCGATACAGTCGATTCCGGCCGCTGCGGACCAGGAGGACTTTGTGTCGATGGGGATGAATACGGCGATCAAGAACTTCCAGATCTTCGATAATGCCTGCGGCATCCTCGGGATCGAGCTCATGGCCGCTGCGCAGGCTCTCGATTTCAGGGAGTATTCGTTCGGCAAAGGCGTCACGAAGGCAAAGGAAGTCATCAGGCGCCACGTCGATTTCCTCGATATCGACAGGCCCCTCTATCCCGACCATACCGACATGAAGGAGCTCGTAAGATCGTGTGAGATCCTTGAAGAGGTCGAGAAAGAGATCGGCAGCCTTAAGCCGGAGTAGCCGGCATAGAACAGAACAGAAAAAGGGCGGGGTGCCTTGCGGCTTCCCGCCCTTTTCATATCTTCAGCTGGTTCGATTTTTCGAGGTCAGCTCTTCTCGTGAAGGATCGCCAGTACGGCGCCTTCAGTATTGTGAAGCTTCAGGACGTCGACGGTCATCATGACCTTCGGCCGGCTGGCTGTCCTGAAAGCGGCCTCGTAATGCTGAGGCACATCAACGTCGTGATGCGCACGGCGCTTTATGAAATCCCTGATCATTTCCATCGAATCGTTGTGACAGATGTCGATTATCGGCAGGTCGTTGAATTCAGCTATATCGCGCTCGAAGAGGTCCGCGAATTTCTGGTTGGCCTGTACTATCTTGTTACCCTTGTAGTAAGCTGCCGGCTCATCGAATTCCTCGAGACCCTGCAGCAGCATGTCCACGCACTGTTGCATTCCGCACTGCTCCCTTCTACTCGTACTCGTTGGATATGTCGCCCACTATACTCTCGAGGATATTTTCCAGGGTAATGATACCCATTGCCTTTTCGCCACTTGTGACAACGGCAAAGTGGAGCGGTTCACTCTTCATCCGGATCAGAAGACGTTCCGCGGATTCATCCTCGCTCACCATGAGCGGTGTGTGCATAACGGTAGCAAGTCTCTCGCCACCATCGAGTCCGAGCAGATCGAACAGTGAGATTATTCCTACGACGCTTCCGTCATTAGGCGAAACGAGCGGAAATCTCGAGAATGTATGCCTGTTAGCCTCTTCTATCACTTCATCGACAGACGCGTTGACAGGGAAGGAGATGACCCTGTCCATCGGGATCATCAACTCACGGGCACGCCTCGTCCCGAAGCTGAAGACACCGTCGATCATCCTTCTGTCCCGTTCCTCGAGGTCCCCCTCTACCTTGCCCCTCCTGTAGAGATAGACCAGGTCCTCCCGCGAGCCGAGCATATCGAATTTGCCGTCTCCGGCCCCGGTCAACCTCGACATCAGCTTCGCGAGAAGCGTCGCCGGCAGAACGAGCGGAAAGAGGATTATCGACATCACACGCAGGACAGGCGCGATTTTTATCGACACCTCGTCTGCGTGATAGAGGAAAGCCGACTTCGGTATGACCTCGCCGAATATCAGCAGGACAGGAGTCATGACGACTGTCGCCACAAGGCTGCCTGAGTCCCCGAAATGTCTTACGGCAAGGGCTGTCGCCAGGGCCGTACAGCTGATCACCGCGAGGTTGGTGCCCACGAGTACGATACTGAAGAAATATTCAGGCGTGCGCAGGAGCTTCTCGAGCAGTCTCGCCCTCCATGAGCCCTGGCTGGCCCTGCTGTGCAGCCTCACCTTGCTGCACGAGACAACAGCGGTCTCGGAACCGGCAAAGAAAGCCGCCAGAAGCATCGAGAGGATGATAAGTACCAGAGAGGCGTTCCCGCTCATCCCTCCGCCCCCTCTCCGAGCCGCTCTATCTTGATCTTCTCTACCCTGGTCCTGCCAGCCGAAAGAACGAGAAAGCGAAGTCCTCCGTACATGAAGGATTCTCCGTCTCCCGGGATCCTGCCGAGCAGATCACATACGAATCCGTTCACGGTCTCCGCGTCCTTCGACATCAGCCTGATCCCGAATACTTCATTGATATCCTCGAGATGTATCGAGCCGACAACGACGATGTGATCCTTGTCGATGAGGTTGTATTCCTCTACGCGGGGCTCTCTCCTGTCGCGGATATCCCCTATGATCTCCTCCAGGATATCCTCGAGCGTGACGATGCCCTCGTACGAACCGTGCTCATCGACCACTATCACGACATGATTCCTCGAAGCGGTCAGTTCACCGAGAAGATCCCTGATCGGTTTTGTCTCCGGCACGAATGTGACGGGACGGACAAGTTCGCGAAGCGTGATCCTCTCGTTCCTCGAATATCTCAGGAGATCTTTAGTGTGCAGGATCCCAATGATCTTCTCGGGGTTTCCATCGTAAAGCGGGATCCTTGTGAATCCCCTTCCCCTGACCTGGTTCACCGCGTCCTGGAACGCCGTGTCAACATCGAGAGAGAAGACCTCGACACGGGGAGTGAGGATCTCGTGGACGTCGGTCTCGGCGAAGAGAAAGAGGTTTGTCAGGATATCCCTCTCGAATTCATCGAAAAGCCCGTCCTTGTACCCCATCTCGACGGCGGTAGCGAGCTCCGAAGATGCGTACTTCTCCCTCGTCTCGCCGAAGAGCTTTCGGCAGATCTCCACCGAGGAGTCGGCGATCCTGCCAAGAACGGCTGTGACGGGGTAAAAGAGGTACATGAGGAACCTGACAGGTGAAGCGATAGTTGTCGAGAGGCTGCCCGCTTTCTTGATCGCGACACTCTTCGGAAGGATCTCGCCGAACATCAGGATGAGTATCGTCATCAGGATCATCGCATACCCTACGCCTCGCTCGCCGAACATCTTTATGGCGAGGACCGTCACGGCGCTTGTGTTGGCGATATTTACGAGAAGATTACCGAAAAGAAGTGTGACGAGGAGTTTCCTCGGAGCGGCAAGCAGCATCGCTACCCGCTTTTGTTTTTTCGATCCGGACGACATGCCCGCGACATTTGAACGCTGAAGGGAAAAGAGGGCGGTCTCCGAGCCTGAAAAGAAGGCGGAGAAAACAAGAAGCACTATTACCGCGATTATAAGGGGGAGATGTTCTCCCGGAGACGTGCCTGGGGGGGGTTGCATTACTGCTCATCCGGCGAATCGCCGAACCGTTCCCTCGCTTCCGCAGCTTCCTCGCTGTCAGGGTATTCTCTTATCAGTCTTCCGGCGACGCCCTGCGCCAGCTGCGTATCCCCCGTCCTGTCGTACGTGATCGCCATCCGGAGCAGAACGGCCGGGGTCTTCTTGCCGCGCGGATAATCCTGAAGTATCGTCGAGAATTCCCGTAAAGCGTCATGGTCCTTGTCGAGTTCGAGGTAGCACTCGCCACGGACATACCTGACATCTTCGGTCATCGGATCGCCGGGATACTCTAGGAGGAATTCATCGGATTCCTCGAGCGCTATCTCGTATTCCATCCGGCTGTAATCGAGGTAGATCTGGCGGTACATCTCTTCGGGGCCCGGGACGGATCCCGAGTCAGCCCCGTCGCCGATCCCAGGGAGAGAGTCCGGCGACGAAACCGTTGTGTCCGGAATTACCGGAATATTCTGTGTCGAAGGATGACGAACGGACCTTTGTACCGGGGCCTGCTGCCCCTCATCGATCATCACGAAGAGAGCGTTGATCTGATCCTTTATCTCCTCGAGATCCATGTTGGTCCGTGCCCCGCTCCTGCGGAGCTGTTCCTGCTGGCCCTCGAGCAGTGTCTCGAGATGATATACCCTGCGCTGGAGGATGGCATTCTCCTCCAGAAGGGAATCAGCCTTGGCGTCGATCATCAGGGTAGCTTCCTGGGCGTCCCAGAAATTTCTGCCCCAGCATCCCCCCATAACGAGGGTAGACGCGGTCAAGACCACGAGGATCAGTATTCGGATAACCAGTCTGTTCATCAGGTCCTGTCTATTACTTCATAAGCATGTGAGCCCGGCGGTTCTGTGCCCAGGCATCTTCGTCGTGCCCGTATTCGAAGGGCCTCTCTTCGCCGTAGCTGATCATCGAAATCCTGTCGGCTCCGATGCCGAAGGCAAGGTAGAAGTCCATGACGGCCTTCGCCCTCTTCTCGCCCAGCGCGAGGTTGTACTCTGATGTGCCCCGCTCGTCGCAATGGCCCTCGATCACGAGAACCGCGTCAGCGCGACCCAGCAGGAGATCGGCGTTGCCATCAAGAACGGTCTTGAACTCGCCCTTGATGCTGTATTTGTCAAAATCAAAGAAGATGTCTCCGAGTACGAGGGGCTCGAGCTCCTCTTCCTCGATGACCTCAGGTGTTTCCTCATCTACCGGAGGAGGCGGCGGAGGCGGCACTTCTTCGGCAGGAGTTATATCCTCTTCGACCGGAGCGGCCTCTTTCTTCGAGCATGCCGGCAGCACCATAAGCGCGGCGAGCACCAGTACGAGAAACAGAAGACCATAACGCTTCATATCGACAAACCTCCATGTCTGCATGAGCAGTGTCAATCAATCCCACTTCAACTCTCTGTCATCGCGGCAATAATACCTTCAGCCCCGGAAATTGAAAATGATTATTTTAACTATTTTTTCAGCTTTCCGGCCCTTATCTCGACCTCAGGGGGCTCCAGGAAGGAGACTCACCCTTCACCAGTCTTCTCATCGTCCCAGAATCGATGTCTATTATCACGATCCAGGGCTCGCTGTTATACCTCACAACAGCTGCCAGATGCCTCCCGTCAGGGGCCCAGCAGGCGTCCTCATAACTGAGATAGTCGTCAAAGACCGTTTCGAGCCACAATCCGTCGGGAGAGATCAGTTTCATCCTGTACAGCCCTCCATCTCGCGATGAGTAGGCTATCAGGTCCCCCCTCGGCGACCAGTCCGGGGAGGTGTTGTAGTTCCCCTCGGTGGTCAGACGTCTCACGTTTCCGCCGTACCTGTCCATGACGTAGAGCTGCGGTACCCTTGTACGGTCCGATACGAAGACGATCTCCCTCCCGTGCGGGGCCCATACGGGGGATACGTCTATCGCGCGGTTCTTCGTCAGGCGCCTTCCGAGCTTGCCGTCCAGCCCCATCAGATAGATCTCGCTGTTCCCCTTCAGGCTGAGCGTCATCACAATCTCGTCTGTAGAGGGGTTGTAGCCGCCTGCGATATTGAGTCCCTTCCTGTGGGATATCAGTTTTCTCGAACCCTTGAGGAGGTCGATCATGTAGAGATCGGGGTTGTCCCTGCGGTAGGAGGTAAAGACGAACCTGTGATCGTCGATCCAGAGCGGCGATACGACGAGTTCATCGGAAGTGATCTTCTTTTCGCCGTGACCGTCATAGTCGATGACATGGAGGTTCTTGACCTGCCCTTTTCGCCTCGTGTAAAGCAGGCGCGTCCTGGCGACACCAGTCTCCCCTATGAGAAAGAAGAGGATCTCGTCGCAGAGCTCGTGAGCGACCGTCCTCAGGGCGGAGTGCTTGAACCTGTACCTTTTACCGAAGATCATCTCTCTGCTGACAAAGTCGATCAGGTTCGCATCGAGAGTATATTTCTCGCCATCCCACGAGAGTTTTCCCTCGACTATCGCCGAGGCCGTGCTGCCGTCGGCAAGAGTGTCCGAACCGGGAGCGAACTGGAGCGGAATGAATATCGAAGTGTACTCAAGATCCTGCGTAAGGACCGACTGGAGATATTCAGAGGCTGCGCGAAGATCATCCCTCTCTATATCGAGTTCTTTCACGACGATGGGGATCTGACCTCCCCCCGCCTTGTTCGAACTGAGGTGCACATCCATCTGTGCCCCGGCCCTGAGCGGAGTCATGGCAACGATGAGCAGCGCCGCGAGGATCCCGTATCGCTTCATCAGTAAGTAGTTCCTTTCTCGATCGCCGGCTATTTGCCGCCTCACTGCGTTCGCCGGCTATTTCTTCTGCGTAAATGTAAAATGTATCCCGAGCCACGATTCTCCGAACGCCCTGGGAAGAGGCGGGAACGGATCGGCGCTCCTGATCGCCCTCAGCGCGGAACGGTCGAAATGGGCGTTCCCCGAAGAGGTCTCGACCCTCAGGTCACTGACCCGGCCGTTGCGGGAGAGCCTGAAATATACGATGCACGCGACCCCGCCGTCCCTGCCACCCTGCGCCGAAAGCCAGTTCTCCGACACCTTCCGCTCGATGGCGGAAAGATAGTAGGAGAAGGGGAACTTCTTTGCGTCGACGGCGACATCGGTCTGGCTGCCATCCTGCATCGAGACTTCCATCGGCTTGTCTTCCGGCTTTGCCTCGGGCGGTTTTTCTTCCGGCTTCGGTTCCGGCTTCTTTGTCTTCGGCTTCGGTTTCGGTTTGGTGACCTCGGGCTTCTTTACCTCGACCTTGGCCTTCGGTTCCTCCTTCGGCGCCTCCACCTTGGGGGCGACGAACGGCCTTAATATTTTTACGTTGTAGATATTCTTCGGCACCTTCATCTGCGGTACCACATTGAAGAGAGTCAGCAGTGCCCAAAGTATGACGACGTGAACGAGGATCGATACAAAGAAGGAAAACCTCATCCCGCCCGCACCTGACGCGAGTCTGATCATCTGTCTTCCTGCTCGGCTATCAGTCCGAGGTCCTCGATGCCCATCATCTTTATCCGGGCGATCACCCTCATGACATGGCCGTACCTGGTTTCCTTGTCAGCGCGCAGGAAGACCCTCGGGGGGTTCTCGTCGAGAGCCTTGCGCAACTCGGCGGAGAACTCCCTCCACTCGATCTTCCGCTTGTCGATGAAGACGTCTCCATCCTCGTTGATCGAGACCGTGATCCCCTCCTGCTCCTCTATGACCTTTGCTTCCGCCTTGGGCAGCTGAAGCTTGACGCCCGCCTGCAGAAAGGGCGCGGTCAGCATGAACGCGATGAGGAGCACCATGATGACATCGACGAGATTGGTGATGTTTATCTCGGCCAGTGAGGAGTATCTCTCTTTGTTTCTCTTTTTCATGAGTATCTCTTCTCGAGAAGCCTCGTCCTGAACCTCACCGCGAACAGTCCGACCTTCTCCTCGCGACGCCTGATGACGCGCACGATATAGTTATAACCTATCACCGCCGGAATGGCCGCGCCGAGGCCGAAGATAGTCGTGATCAGAGCGTCGGCGATGCCCGGGGCCACTACATAGAGGTTCGCCGAACCGCGTACCCCCATGCTGAGGAACGCGCTCATGATCCCCCACACCGTTCCGAGCAGGCCGAGGAAAGGCGATACGGTCGCCGTGGTGGAAAGAAATATCAGGTATGATTCCCACTCTGCCACGATAGCGTCCATAGCCGAGTCGAGAAAGCCGTCGAGATGCTCCATGTCGCGGAGTTCTCCCCTGTCCATCTCTCCCTTGACCATGATGACCATCGAAGCCTCCGGACTGTCCGGATATCCGGCCGCTTTGTCCGCCAGAGAGGACAGTGAAAGCTCCTCATCGAACAGCTTTTTGAAGGCCGCGCTCTGTTTTGCAGAACGTTTGAAATACCTGATTTTTTCCACCATTATTGTCCATGACACCACGGACAGGACAAGAAGAAGCACCAGGATAGCCTTGGCCAGCATACCCGATCCGGCTATAAGTTCTGTAAAGCTCTCCGCTACCTGCAGAAAGGCCGGTAACCCCGCAAACCCCATATTCAGCCTCCTTTTCCAGCTTCAACGGGCAACTTATCATTATACCCCCGGGCGGTCAAGTTTGTTTCAAATACCCGGAACGTCTCCCCATCCCAATCTGTATAAGATAGTAGAAGAACGTCTCCGGCGCTAATCCCAGTTGTTCCTCATCGTTCCTCGAAACCGCCCGATTCATTGTCGGGGCAAGGTTTGGAACGGTCTTTGCCTTGTAAAGAAATGGTAAAACTACTATAATGTTATAGTAGTGAGAGGCGCTCAGGCGGGGTGCCAGCCCCACCAAGGTTCAGCGTCAGTCGAGTCCCCCCTGGAAGGGAGTCCTGGTCATGAAACATTCGCTACTGACCTTCCTTCTGGCTGCAATAGTCTTATCGTCCGCGGCCGCTTCAGCGGCGCCGGTGGAGATCAATAACTCACCAGCCCTGAAACCGGTACCCGCGACCGATCTTGATGTCTCGCTCCGCCTCATCGGTGGAACAGGCGCGGTACTGATGCCGGGCCGTGACATCAATCTGACCTTTCAGACCAGTTCGGACGCGTATGTAATAATCTACAACATCGACAGTGAAGGGTACGTACATCTGCTGTATCCGGCCGACGGAAGACCGGAGATGATAAACGGCAAGAAGGTGCACTTTCTTCCCGAGCAGGGTGCGGGAGTAAGCTGGGAGGTAGGAGGCGATACAGGCATCGAGTATATCCACGCCATCGCTGTCGACGATCCATCGCGGATCGACCACGACGAGCTCTACTACCTCGCGCAGAACAGCACGATGCCCGAGGAGCGCAGGCTCAGGATAGACATGGATCCCTTCCTCGCCTTCAACATGATCGACGAGGAACTGATCGGTGACGCGGAGCAGATAACGCCCGCGACCGACTACACATATTTCTATATCAACCGCAAGGTCGACTACCCCGGTTATCTCTGTTACAAGTGTCACTCCCCGTCGAAGATACCCGACCCGTACGCGATGGAGTGCCCCGAGGTCGACATAGAGATGATGGCGGTCAACGAGGATGCCGGCTATCCCTATCCGCAGCTGTTCGCCGTGATCCAAGCCGGCGAAACGGCGCCTGAGGACGAATACGAATCGTTCACATATTATGACGACAACCTCTCGCTGGAAACCTCTCCGTACGATTATGAGACGCAGAAGGTTTACCTCTCCGTCTATTACAACTACGGATACTCTCCCTATTCCTACTACTGGCCGGGATACTGGTCCTGGTACGGCGGATGTAACTCCAGCTGGTACTGGAACGTCTCCTATGGATGGGGATGGGGCAGCGGATGCTACTACCACCACTACCCCTTCAACTCGTGGTACCCCCACTCCTACTACACATACTGGAACGGTTACAATCACGGTTACTATGACGGGTATTACTCCGGCGGCGGATACTACAATGGGAACTACGCTTCCACGAACAAGGGATCCCTCTATGGAGGGCGCGAATTCACGAAACGCGGGGCCCTCGACTACAACTCGACCATGGTGAAGAAGGACCGCACAACGGGTGGAAGCCGTGATTTCGCGAGACGCGGATCGCTCGACTATACCTCGACGAAAGTCAGGTCAACCCGCGAGAGCACGATGGCCTCGAGCAGGCTCGTCAAGGACAGGACGCGCGCCGCTACGACGAGAAGCTACCAGCGCTCCCGCCTGGCGAGGCAGGTCACCAGGGACAAGGCCTCAACAGGATTCAGGTCGTTCGAGACAAGCAGGTACAACACCGGCAAGTCGAAGAATACCAGCCGGAGCGTCTACGGCAATTACGGCGCGACCCGAAGCGCAAGGACGACATTCGAGGAGAACAGAACATCCTCGACACGGACCAAGAACCGCACATCTGACGGCCTGAAGGCCGACAAGAGCAACAGGAGATATGAGCGCAATACGACCGGATCGGTGAACCAGCGGGGCACAACAAGCCGGAAGAACGCCGGCTCGCAGCTCGAGAAACGCGTCAAGGCCCGCCGCACCACAAGAGAGACAAAGGCCGGAGATACCGGGAGCAGCCGCAACAGGTCATCCAGTAAAAAGACCTCGACACGTTCCGGAAGCTCGGCGCGTACGAAGAGAGATTCGGGGAAGAGCAGTACCGGCTCGAGCAAGAGCAGTACGAGAAGCAATCCCTCGCGCAACCGTAACACCGGGGAGAGAAAGACCTCTACCAAGTCCTCCGGCTCGACCGGAAGAAGCACGACGAAGAGCAGTACGACTCGTTCCTCCGGAAGCAGGTCCTCAGGCAGCAAATCCTCGGGGAGCAGGTCGACAGGCGGCAAGACTTCTTCGGGACGCAAGCGCTGATCCCTCTTTATGACCAGGCATAATAAGGCCCCCGGATCGAACGGTCCGGGGGCTTTTTTTATCTCTCGAGCATGAACCTGTATCTCGTCCAGTCGGCAGTGTTGACAATGACCACCGGATCCTCCGGCCCTATCGTCCCCGCAGCCGTAAGTTTCACGAGGGCCGCCAGGGTCGCCGCTCCCTCGGGTGAAGGGAATATCCCCGCTCCGCGCGCCATATCATACGCTGCGTCGATGATAGACTTGTCTGAGACCGCGACGGCGGTCCCTCCCGTCTCGTACAGCGCCCTGAGGACCTGCCTGTCGGCCCTCGAGCCGGGGACCCTTATTCCCGAAGCGATCGTCACTGGATCGACCCAGGTCTCCATCGTTTCCGCTCCGGCCTCGAACGCCTTTACCACCGGGGCACACCCTTCGGACTGGACGACGACTATCCGCGGCTTCTCGCCGGCGAGCCAGCCGAGCTGCTCGAGCTCGAGATATGCCTTCCAGAAGGCGACCACTCCTGTGCCGCCTCCAGTGGGAAAGATTATCCATCGAGGCGTCTGTCCATCGAGGTCGTCCTCTATCTCGAAAGCCATCGTCTTCTTTCCTTCGACCCTCGCCGGTTCCCTGAAGGTGCTGATCGCGAACTCGCCCTCCTCGAACCCGTCATCCGCCATCGCCCGGGCAGCGTCGGGAAGGATCCCTACGATAGTCCTCACGTCGGCTCCATACGCGGCGCATTCCTCCTCGCACCCTTCCGGGGTGACCGACGGGATGTAGATCCTCGCCGCGAGACCTGCGGCGGCGCCATAGGCAGCCAGTGCCAGTCCGGCGTTTCCTGCCGAGGGTATGACACCGACACGCGCGCCGATATCGACAAGCCTGGAAACGGCAGCAGCCATCCCCCTAGCCTTGAAAGATCCTGTCGGGTTAAGCGCCTCATTCTTGATATACAGCGGGCCGCATCCCGATGAAGATGCCAGCGCGGGCGCCTCGAGCAGGGGCGTGTTCCCCTCGCCGAGCGATATCTCGTTTGTATATGTGGGGAGAAGGTCCCTGAAACGCCAGATTCCTTCCCCTGGCCCGTAGAACTCCGCACGGGTCACATTTCTCTTCAGAATACCGAGATCGTACACCGCCAGGAGCGGCCCCGAGCATGACGGGCACTCACCCGCGGCGGACCCGGCAGGCACCTCCCGTTCGCAGTTCCCGCATCTGAATCCTTCAAAATATCTCACAGTATTCCTTTCTATTCGTTCTTGCCGGAACCGACCGGCGCACAAGTTTTCCTTGACCTGCGACAGCATGTCAACAGAACTTATTGATTATGATCGCATGGATTGAAAAGAACGGACTTCGCGTCGGCACATTCCCCGCGCTCGAGGCTCTCGCCCCGGCCCTCAGGGTCTGGTTCACGACGAGACAGGGCGGCGTCAGCAAGCCCCCCTTCGATTCTCTCAACCTGGGGAGCCATGTCGGGAACAGACGGGCCGACGTCCTGGAAAACAGGCGCAGGCTGAAAGATGTACTGGGGATCGGATCGAACCGTGTGGCTCGCGGCGGGCAGGTTCACGGCACAGAGATAGCGATCGTAGCCAGCGGCGGCAGGAGGGATAATACCGACGGGTTCATCACCAGTTCGAGGGACCTCGCCCTCGCGATAAACTCGGCCGACTGCTTTCCCCTCGTTATCCATTCACCTTCCGAGATGGTCACGGCGGCTCTTCATGTCGGGCGGTCGGGCGCTGCGGGCGGGATCATCGAAAAGGCATTCGGGATTCTCTACGACAGGTTTCGTATCGATCCTGCCAACACGATAGCTGTATGCGGGCCGGGGATATGCCCCCGGTGCTACGAGGTTGGTCGTGATGTGGCGATGGGGTTCCCCACTTACGCCAGGAAACGTCACGGAAAGGGATGGCACCTCGATCTGCCGCGTTTTATAAAAACTGAGGCGGAGCGGGCCGGTGTCAGGCGGGCCAACTACTTCGACTCCGGCCTCTGCACGTCATGCGAAGACTCGCTCTTCTCGTACAGGCGGGACGGAGGCAGAACGGGCCGCAACTGGACGCTTGCCATGATGGCCCGGCGCTGAGCGGCGCTACCTACCCAGCTTCTCCTCTACCGAAGAGATCTTGCCGTCCATTGTAAGTTCCTTGTCGCGTCGGTCATCGATCATCATCGTGGTCAGCACTCTCTTGTCGCCCTTCTCGAACGGCACATTGTGAAGCTTGACGACCACTGCGAGGATAGCCTCGAGATCGCCTTCTATCACCGTGGACATCGGTGTCAGCCTGTACTTGATCCCCTGCGCTACAGCGAGGATCTCGTGACACCTGGCGACATAGGGGCTGACACTCGTCGAACCCGTCCCTACGGGTACGACGGTAACGGAACATACTGCCATTTCGGGCTCCTTCCATATCCGTGATGTGTTTGACATTAGCACGCGGCAGGATATATTCTCCAGTGAAGTCTGATGACGAAAGGACGGCGCCGATGGCCGGAAGAGCGTGCGGAGAAATAAAACCGTTTATCGTGATGGAAGTCCTCGAGCGTGCCCTCGCCCTCGAACGGGAGGGCAGGTCCATCATCCACATGGAGATTGGCGAGCCCGATTTCGACACACCCTCAGCGGTGATCGATGCGGCAAAGATATCCCTCGACAGTGGAGACACCCACTACACCGACAGCCGGGGCATCCCCGAACTTCGCGACGCGGTGGCCCGCTGGTACAACAGCAGGTATGACTGCGGAGTGACCGCATCCCAGGTCCTCGTCACGATGGGCGTCTCCCCCGCCCTGCTTCTCGTGCTCTCATGCATGATCGACGGGCCGGGAGACGAAGTGATCCTCGGCAACCCGTGCTACCCGTGCTATCCGAATTTCATCAATTACCTCGGCGGTACCCCGCGCTATATCGCCACCAGGGAAGAGGACGGCTTTCAGCTGAAGCCGGACGATGTCAGGGCCGCGATCGGCCCCGGCACCAGGGCAGTCATGATCAACTCGCCGGCCAATCCGACAGGAACACTCATTGCGCCCGGCGATCTCGAGGAGATCTGCGGGCTCGGTCTGCCGGTAATAAGCGACGAGATCTATCACGGCCTCGTTTATGGCGAGAAGGAGCACAGCGCGCTCGAGTTCACAAAGAACGCGTGGGTGCTGAACGGCTTCTCGAAGCTTTTCGCCATGACGGGCTGGAGGCTCGGCTACGTCATCATGCCCGAGGACAGGGTCCGCCAGATGCAGATCCTGCAGCAGAACTTCTTCATATCGCCCAATTCGTTCGTTCAGAAGGCCGCGGTCACCGCTCTCGAGACGGAGCATCCCGAGATCCCCGAAATGATCAAAAAGTATGACAGAAGGAGGCGCTACCTCCTCGAAAGGCTCCCCTCGCTCGGTCTCAAGTACGCGGTCGAACCGAAGGGAGCGTTCTATATATTCGTCAGGACCGATCACATCGATCCCGATTCGTTCCGCCTCGCATTCGATATCCTCGAGAAGGCCGGTGTGGCGCTTACTCCAGGCATCGATTTCGGGGAAAGAGGGGAAGGACATCTGCGTATATCGTACGCGAACTCGCTTGAAAACATAAAAGAAGGTATGGACAGACTGGAAAGATATCTTGAGGAAAGGGGTCCCGCATGAAGAGATTGGCAGCGATCGCATTGGCGGTTGTGATACTCGCGCCCGCGACAGTATCGGCAATATCGCTCGGGTTCGAGGTAAAAGGCGGAGTAGGTCTCGGTTATTACTCGATGGGAGAGTTTACGGATAACATTCAGGCTGTACGAGAGCAGCAGGGCCTTGAGTTCGACGACCCCTCCAGTGAGATCAATGTCATGCTCGATGGAAGGATATGGATGTTCGGCCGTTTCGCCGCGTCCGTAGGGTACGAGCACCTCTGGATGGATTACAATATGCCGATCGGCTCCTCGAACTACGTGACTTACAAGATGCCGGCCGATATCATGTCACTCGGCGGCGTGGTACATATCTACAGGGTCCCGAAGGTCATCGACATCAACGCGGGACTCAAGGGCGACTTTGCCGATGTCGTCTACGGCACCGACCAGGACGGCAGTTATACAGAGTATAAGTCGAACGGCTACGGGTGGGATCTCTTCGCGGAGATAAATTCAAATTTCTTAAATCCCGTTCAGGTCGGATTCACCCTTGGATATCGCAGCCTCAAGGTCGATGAGTTCGAGGACAAGTTCGGGGATAGTCCGACATTTATCGGGACAGGCAAGCCGGTCGTGGCCGATTACAGCGGGATGTACTTCTACGTCACCGCCGGCGTAGCGATCTGGTAATGCGTTGACTTTGCGTTTACCGCTCGCTACTTTTACTGCGCTCGGGGACTGGGCCCCGGACGCAAACAGGACAATGTGATGAAGCTATCTTCAGAGTTAAAGAAATCAGCCATCCTGATAGGGATGAAATCTACAGGAAAAGCCGAAGCGATAGAAGAACTCGTCGACCTCCTCTGCTCGGCCTACCGCCTCAAGGACCGTGAGACTATCCTTGAAGCTATCCGCAACCGGGAAGCCAAGGTCAGCACGGGAATAGGGATGGGAATCGCCGTACCTCACGCCAAGACCTCAGCAGTGGACAAACTGCACGTAGCTTTCGGCCTCTCCCGTGAGGGAATAGATTTCGATTCCATCGAGGGAGAGAAGTCACACCTCTTCTTTATCATGGTCTCGGCGAAGGACCATTGTGGGCCCCATATCCAGGCTCTGGCGGGAATATCGCGCCTGCTCAACCATGAGGAAGTAAGAACGGGAATGCTGGCCTGCGGCGACGCGAAGGAATTCCTCTCATTCGTCGAATCGGCCGAGAAAAAGTACTTGTGACGGGAACCGCTCATGGAAATCAGCAACTATATGAAGAAAGACTTCCGGACCGTCGCGCCTCACACTCCGATGCGTGAGATCGCGAGGCTCTTTTTCGAGTCGGGAGAATCTGTCCTCCCCGTTGCCGATGAAGACGGCTCCCTGGCAGGCATCATCACGATTGACGATTTCATACTAATATTCCTCCCCGACTATATCGACCTGATAAGAAATATAGATTTCCTGCACGATTTCGGCGCACTCGAAAGAAGTTCCTACTCGGTCGAGGAGAGACTTCTCGTCGCCGAAGATCTCATGCGCGAGGATGTCTCGCCTCTTGAGGAGACGGAAAGTGTGATGAAGGCGGCGGCAGCACTTCACAAGGCACAGCTGCGGAGACTGCCAGTCGTCAGCGGTTTGCGGCTAGTCGGTATGATCAGCCTCGGGGACGTATGCCAGGCGATCTATGACATGGAAGGCAGGTAGTGGCGTCTGGGACTATAGCAGCGATCGCGATCTTCATCCTTGCCTACCTCTTCATCATCACCGAGAAGATACACAGGACGAAGATAGCCCTTATGGGAGGCGTGCTCCTTGTCGTCTTCCATATCCTGTCACAGTCTGAAGCCTTCGAATTCATAGACTTCAACACGATAGGCCTCCTCACCGGCATGATGCTGATGATCAGCGTCCTGAAGGAGACCGGCGTATTCACCTGGTTCGCGATCGTGATAGCGAAGCGATCGGGCGGAAACGCGTGGAAGATACTGCTCTGGTTCGCGATTTTCACGGCAATAGCCTCTGCCCTGCTCGACAATGTCACGACCGTGCTCCTGATCGCGCCGATCACGATCCTGATCGCCGAGATGCTCGACATCTCACCCTTCCCCTTTCTCATAGCCGAGATACTCGCCGCCAACATCGGCGGCACGGCGACATTGATAGGTGATCCGCCCAATATCCTTATAGGGTCGGCGACCGGCCTCTCTTTCCTCGATTTCGTAATCCACCTCGGCCCGATAGCCGTAGTGGTGCTTGTCGTAACGCTGCTTCTCCTGAAGGTAATATTCAGAAAACAGCTCACCGCCGGAGACGACTCGATCCGCGAGACGATATCCGGGATGGATGAGACCAAGGTCATAAAGGATCCTGTCCTGCTCAAGCGAAGCCTGATCGTACTGGGATTAACGATAGTCGGGTTCCTCCTTCACGGGTGGCTCCATCTGCAGCCCGCGACGGTCGCCCTGGCTGGCGGAGGAGCGCTCCTGATCTGGAGCGGTACAGACATCGAAAAGAGGCTCGGTGAGATCGAGTGGACGACCCTCTTCTTCTTCATGGGTCTTTTCGTCCTCGTCGGCGGCCTCGAAAAGACCGGGGTCCTCGAGTTCCTCGCAAGCAGGGTGCTGGACATGACGACCAACCTGACACTGTTATGTATATCTATCCTCTGGGTCTCGGCGATAGCGTCGGCCTTCCTCGACAATATACCTTTCGTCGCGGCGATGATCCCGCTCATGGCGAGGATAAGCGTGGCTCTCTTCCCGAATACCGAGGGTCTGGACGATGCCGCATACAACCTCTATATGATGAAAATGTCGATGCCGCTCTGGTGGAGCCTCGCACTGGGAGCATGCCTCGGAGGAAACGGCACGCTCGTCGGCGCATCGGCGAATGTGGTGATAGCCGGTTTCAGCGAGAAGACGAAGAGCCCGCTCAACTTCCGCAATTATTTCCGCTATGGATTTCCCATGATGATCCTGTCAATCGTGCTGGCGAGCGGTTACCTGCTCGTACGCTACCTTCTGGTGGGATAAAAAAAAGAGGAGGCATGGCGCCTCCTCTCATATCGTCTGTTTTTCTCAGATCCCTACTTGCTGACCTTGACGTTGCAGGGAGTCTCGCAATGCTCAGAGGCGGAAGCCGTCTTGCATGCATCCGTGCAGGTGTGGCCTTCGGTACCGGCCTTGGAGCACTTCGAAGCGCCATGCGACGAGCATGACGACTTGCAGCCGCTTGCCTTCGTCGAGCAGCAGGGTTTCTTGCAGCCCGGTGCGCAGCCGTGGCCCTTCATCAGGAATTTCTTGTAATGATCGGCGGGAAGGACATCCTTGACCTTGAGAAGGTAGGACATCTTCGCCTTGACCATCTTGCCCTGGTTCGTGTTGATCGACTTTGCGATCTTGTCGAGATTCTTCTTTGAGGTCTCCTCGCTGAGGAGCTCAGTCATCAGAGACTTGTGGAGGGCGTCTTTCTCGGCATTGATGTCGACCATATCGAGCTCGTACTGAAGTTTCAGTTTCTGGAACTTGACCTTGGTCTCGGAATCGACAGCCGTCGACTTGCATGACGATGAGCAAGGCGCCTTCTCCTGTGCCGAGATCGACACGAAGGAGACTACGAGAAGAACTACTGCTAACAGTGCTGCGAATTTCTTCATTTGGATCCTTCCTTTTCATTCTGGTATGGACAGTTTTCTTTACCTACACAACCGGGTCTCATGCTGCAGCGGATCAGGTAGAGGAGTTTCTCGTCCTCCTCGGGCGACAGCACAGCCCTCGAATCGAGTAATCTCTGAACAAGGAGCTTCTCGAGCCGGCCCTGATGGACCGAGATTCCCTCGACCTTCGCCATGATGGCCGTCTCGTCGGGCTCCTTCGCCTGGAGCAGATGAAAGAGATCGTCCCTCTCCTTTTCCAGCTCCGTCTTGATAGTCCCCGCTTCCTCGCTCGATCCACCCATCACATCTTCAAAGCACTTCGCCTGTTTCCCTGAGAGACCTATGCACTTCGAAAGGCGCTTGCCGTGGTCGTCGATCGGGATCTTCACCCCGTCTGCGGTCTGGTCGGCCGAATCCGTCTCGCGGATCGCGTAACCGACAGCCACAGTCGCGACAACAGCCAGGTTGAACGCGAGTGAAACGACGAGTATTGCTTTCAGTGTTCTCTTACTCATCATCCCCTCCCTTTGAGGCAAGAGCCATGGCCTCGCCGAACGAATCGGGAGGATACGCTTCGAGATACTCCAGTCCGGTCACCTCGGCGTGCTTCACCACAGGTTCCTCGAAATAAGTATCCATCAGCTGTGTCCCGATCCTGATTCCGAACAGCACAAAGAGGGCGGCAGCGGCAGGGACGAGCACACGCCACATCCAGCTGATCCGTCCTGCATCAGCCGTCTCTATACAGGCCATGATCCTGTCTGTAAGATCAGGCGCCGGTTCGAGCCGGGGCAGCCCGGAATGAATCCGGGTGATAGTATCGAAATCGTTGCGATCCATAGAACTTCCTTTCCTGTATATATTAACGCATCAAAAGTCTTTTTCTTGCATAAATTCTGACAATATTACTCAATAATTATTCTTCGGCCCCCAGATATGGGGCCATCTCCTCACTGAGTTTCTCTCTCGCCCTGAAGAGGATTGACTCCACTGAGGAGGCGCTCCGGCCCACTGACTCCGCTATCTCCTTGTACGAGAGTTCTTTACCTATCCTCAGATCGAGGATAAGGGCCCATTCGGTCGGCAGCTTCGCCAGAGCATCGAGATATGCCTTCTGAAGCTCCCTCGCGTAGGCAAGATCCTCCGGACGATCGGATGATGAAGAAGAAGCGGGGTCGTACCCACCCTCGACGAGTATGTCGAGGGAAAGGGGTGATTTTCGTTTTCTCGAGAAGCTGATCGCCAGGTTGGTGGCTATCCGGTAGAGGAAGGTCCTGATCGATGCTTTCCTCTTATACCTGTCGAGGCTGTTGTAGAGATTGACGAAACACTGCTGCGTCAGGTCCTCCGAGTCCTCGACCGAACCGGTGGATCTGATAAAGTAGTTGTATATCTCGCCCTGGTATCTCTCAACGAGCTGACGGAAGGCTTCGGAGTCGCCCTCCTTCACCCGCTGCATGAGAATGTCGTCTTCCAAGCGGTTTATCCTGTCTCGACTGTACCGGAGATCTCGAACCGGCCCTTGTCGTTCCTGGTCACACGGCAGGCTGCTATCGATGGATCGTGCTCGAAGAAGAGGATCCAGTTCCCATCGGCCGCCCTGCCGAGAAGATCCCTCTTCTCCTCGAGCGTGCTCAACGGAAAGTGGTCATATGCCATTATCCAGGGAAGGTTCACATGGGACGCGAGCGGGATAAGATCACCGCAGTACATGACGGTCCCCTCGCCTTCTCCGAAAAGAACGACCTGGTGCCCCGGCGTATGTCCTTCAGTAGGCACCACACGGACCCCGGGAAGTATCTCGCTCTCCCCGTCGATCAGGTTGAGCTTTCCCGCCTTCTCGAGCGGCAGGAAGTTCTCGGAATAAAAGCTCGCACGGTCCTTCTCGTTCGGGCCGGTGGCCGCTTCCCAGTGCCTGCGCTGCACATGGTGAACAGCATTCGGCAGCGCAAGAGCCAGTTCTCCCGCATCATCGTAATATGTGTATCCGCCGCCGTGATCGAAATGCAGGTGCGTCGCGATCGCGTCTGTTATCGAGTCGGGATCTATCCCGTGATCCTCCAGCACCGCACGCAGGGGATCGCACTCGATCTCGTATATGTCGACCATCTTCTCGTTCAGCTTAGTACCCGAACCGCTGTCGACAAGGATCCTCCGTCCACCACCTTCGGCGTACAGGGCCCTCATGTGCATCGATATCCTGTTCCTGTCATCGGCAGGATCGGTCTTCTGCCACATCGCCTTCGGCACCACACCGAACATCGCCCCGCCATCAAGCCTGAAATGGCCCGTATCGACGGCCCTTATCTCGAACTCACCAGCTTTGATCATTCATCCTCCACGACGACGCCTGTGCCGTAAGCGAGAAGTTCCGCCGCGCCGTCCATCATCGAGTTTGTTGTAAATCTCAGGCATACGATCGCGTTGGCGCCCTTGGCCTCGGCCTCGGCGATCATCCTGTCGAGCGACTGCTCGCGCGACTCAGCGACCATTTTGGTGTACTCGACGATCTCGCCACCCGCTATGTTGCGGAGTCCGGCAAGTATGTCGCGCCCGATATGCCTTGCCCTGATCGTGTTTCCCCTGACCAGACCCAATACTTTTACAATCTTCTTTCCCTCTATCAGATCAGTAGTCGTGATGATCATGTCGACCACTCCCCTTTCATAAATTCCGCTTATCTTTCGATATCCTTGTACCGGTCGCTTTTATACTGGTGCACTCGTTCCCTTATCACCGATATAAGCAGCATCAAAAACCCGATAGCTACCACTATCGTGGCTACCTTCATGAATGTGATCTCGCCGAAATCGGTCACGCCCTTCCACAAGGCGTAAAGCACGATCAGCACAGCGCCGGTTATCAGAAGCAGCCAGCCTGTCTTCCGCTCGAATCTCCTGAAAAGCTTCTTCCAGTACACTTCCCAGAAATCGTCCTGCGGATCGCGGATCTTCATCATGCCGGTAAGTCTCTCGACACTACCGAGCTCGTTCATCGCCTGCCTGCACTCACCGCACGAGGAGAGATGCTCTTTAAATTCTATCTTCTCGCCGGCGGTCATCTCGCCGTCGAGGTATTTCATGCCGTCGGTCTCCATCCTGTTGCAGCTCACGGCTGATCATCCCCTTCCCTGTACAGGTCGTCGCAGATATCCTTCAGTTTCCCGTACAGCGATTTGCGGGCATAGAACAGGCGGGACATCACGGTCCCTTCTGATATACCGAGGGTTTCGGCTATCTCCCTGTAAGAAAGCTCCTGGAACGATCTGAGGACGATTATCTCCCTGTGCTCGGGAGTCAGATCCTGGATCGCCTGCCAGAGGGCCTCCGCCCGCTCCTTTCTCATCACACCCTTCTCGGGGGATTCGGACCGGCCGGGCTTCTCGATCAGTACATCGATCGATACTTCCCGTCTGCCGGCCTTCTTCCTGAGGAAGTTGAGACATCTGTTCCTCAGGATACGGTAGAACCAGGGGAAGAAAGGACGTTCGACATCGAATGCGGCTCTTGCTCTGTGCGCTGCCATGAACGCCTCCTGAGAGAGGTCGCTCGCGTCCTCGGCATTTCCTACAATGCCGACCGCGACCGCGTAGGCCCGCCTCATGGCGATCCTTACGACCTCTTCAAACGCCTTGACGCTGCCATCCTTCCAGGCCTGGAGCGTCTCCTTCGAAATGTCAGTCGTCCCGTCCGTTACCGTCATGAGCCTTACAACTCCGGCTGTGAGAATATTCATATAAAAATGCACCCTAGAGGGTGCAAATAATATAATCCGTCTGCCGCTGGCGGTAAATGAAATAATCACCCGGGTGGAACGTAACTCCTTATATTCTAGCGCCTTCTTCCTCAATACCATCGATCGGCCATCATTCATATCATGGATCCGGTGTTCACTGGTTCGCGAATGAACCATCTCACGGTTGAATAACCTGTGAATGTAAACTAGAATCCCGGCCAGGACCTGAAAGGAAGGAATTACATTGGAAACAGCGATCTGCCCCGTTTGCGAAGGGCCCTCCAGAAAAGACCCATTCTATCATGACTGGCATGACCGGATCTTCTGGCTCATGCGCTGCAGGCATTGCTCTCATCAGTTCATCTTTCCATCAGTGACTCAGATCGAACAGGGAATGATTTTCACCGATAAGTATTTTTCAGCGCTCGGCGGATGGGTTGGAAATGTCTGGGATAAGGACTACGTGTCTGCTGAACCTGAACTGCTTGAGGAAGCAGAAGAGATACTCGATATACTACCCGTCAGATCCGGGCGCCTTCTGGACGTCGGTTGTGCAGGGGGAGTTTTTCTCGATGAATCGAGACGGAGGGGATTCAGTGTCTCCGGGATAGAACTAAATGAATCTATGGTCCGGAGCGCAAAAGAAAGGTTCGGCATCGAACCCATCCAGAGCCGGATAGAGGATATCGAGGATGAGAAGTGGGACATGGAATTCGACGTAATAACATTTCTGGATGTGCTGGAACATCTCCCTGCTCCGAGAGCGGCTTTGTCAAAAGCCGCCTGCTGGCTGAAGCCCGACGGATACCTGTTGTTAAGAGGACCTATGAAAAACAGCCGGCTCGTCCATGCCAAAGAGATGCTGCGGCGTTTTCTTAAGATCACGAAGCGCCTGCCTGGATATCCTCTCGATGCCAACCAGTTCAATATGCGCTCAATGGAAACCCTGCTCGACAGAACAGGGTTCAAGGTCATCGAATATGTAAATAAAACCGGAGAGTTCTCTAATATTCTGGCACGACACCGGGACTCATAATTTCAGCCATATAAACGGCATTCCTTAAACGGAAGGACTTCCCCCCTCTTCGCTGTCCTCCGACACTTCATCTTCCTGGGCCGCTTTCCCGGCCTCCGATGAAGTTTCCTGCCCGAATACCTGTTTCCTTGCGATAGCGCCGAGATAGGGAATCTCGAATTCCCTGCCCATCCAGGCCTGGTACAGCAGGAAAATCCAGGAAATGAGAAAGGCGATCGCGTACAGATACTTGATCAATGGGATATAGCTGAGCGGGAACAGTACCAGCACAGCCACCCAGAACACGATCGACTGTGCCGCGTCAAACCTGACGAAACGATCCCTCTTCTCGATGGCAAGCATGACGAGCCCGCCGATGAAGGGGAAGAAATAGGATGCGGCCGCCGCCATACCGGGTGGTATCGAGGTAGTGTGTTTCTTTTGGTCTTCCATCTCTGAAACCTCCAATAACTATAATTCTCCGACAGTGATATCTCCATTTCCCGATTCAACGATGATCTCTCCATCGCCGCCACCGAGAACACCCTTCTTGAGTCTACGTTTCTTTTTCTCCACTGACGTCATCGGAAGCAGGACCTTCGCCCTTCCCGCACCGGTCTTCGCCTTGAGCTTCGCGCTCGTATCAGCCGGAATACCGAGCGACAGTTCCCCGTTGCCGGCCTTCAGCCTGAGCTTCCCGCCAGCGGGGAGAAAGGAGAGCTCGCATCCGATGTCGCCGTTCTCTGTCTTCAGTATACCACTGCCCCCTCTCGAGAGCATATCGATCGCACCCTGCCCGGTCACGACCTTGAAATTACCCCCTACCTGTACAACAGCGATATCACTGATATGCGACCGGATATCGAGATCGGTCGTAAAGGGTACCCGGATCGAATAATCGACCCAGACCGTAGTATTGCCCTCGCCGGCCATGCTGTCCTTCTTATATCCAGGTACGAGCGCCTTGACAGATATGTTTCCAGGCTCCTGGCCAAACTCGAAATCGAGCTTCCCGAAGATCTTCTCCGCCTTGTTCTTGCTGGCGGCCCGTATCCTGACAGTAGCATATATCTCTATCTCGTCACGGTCCCAGCCGATCACCTCTATCGAACCCCGGGTATTCCTCAGGTTGAACTGTACACGCCCATCGACGGGGAGTTTCCATTCGCGGTGTTCGACGAGCCTGTAAGCGCCGACATCCCCCGCGACAGCGACAAGTGCCAGGATCATAAGGACCAAAACAGCTGCATATCTCTTGATTCTCATAGCTCTATGACAAGGCCGTCCCTGCCGGTCGTTACCTTGCCCTTGAACCTCCTTCTCACTTCGGCGGCCGGGTCGGTCTCGCCGAAAAAGGGATACATATGCACGAGCAGCACTTCGCCAGCCCCTGCAGCCGAGGCCATATCCCCGACCATCGCCGGGGTCATGTGCCCCTCCGCAGGGGACTCGTCCGGAAACGAGCACTCAGAGACGAGGAGATCGGCGCCCTCAGCAAATCTGACGAGCTCTTCAGAGTATGACGTATCTCCAGTATATACGATGCTCCTGCCCCCCAGGTCGATCCTCCAGGCCAGGGCCGGCCGGCCCCCATGCTCGGCGGGACCTGCAGTGATCAGCATGTCACCGATATCTATCTCATAGCCGGGCTCCATCGTGACGAGGTTGAGCGTATCATCGTCCGGCACGATGCTTCCGTAGAGACCATCCCATCCCGGGATGAATTTCTCCAACCCCTCTGGCCCGTATATCACGAGCCACTGGCGCCCCGTCACTGCCGTATCGTTCTTCATCGCTGAAAAGAGCCTGCCCAGGTCAAGTGTATGGTCTGGGTGAAAGTGCGTAAGGAGTATCCTGTGGATATCCCTGAACGATCTCCCGGCATCCTCTACGGCCTGAAGCGCCCCCGGGCCACAGTCGAACAGTATTTCCTCGCCGCTGCCCTCGAGCAGGAGCGACGTGGCATGTCTGACCTGCGAAGGTACTATCGTTCCAGATCCCAGAACTGTCAACCGCAGCGTCATCATTTCCTTTTCGGGGCGGCAGAAGGATGGGATACGAATACTTCGAGCGATTTCTTCTCAGGGAGCTCGAGAAGTTTGAACGCGTTCCCCATATTGACAGCCAGCTCGAGGTATCCCCAGGAATCAAAGAGCGACATCAGCTTCCCGAGCTTGCCCTGTTCGTAGTACCTGTTCATCCCCTTGAGCCGCCTCTTTCCGATACGGACGGTCACGTTGTCCCAGTCGACCTTCTTGCCGAACTTATCGATCAGGAACTGCTCGCTGATATTTGTGATGATATTGCCGAACGTATCGACATAGACCGCCCTTCCCGACACCTCACCCTTCTTTGTGACATGCGGCTTAAGCGCGGGAACGGTAAGGACCGAGTCGACCACCTCGCCCATCTCGGACGGCTTGACACCGAGCGTCAGGTGGGTCGCGATCGGAGCGAAGACATCCCTGCCGAGGAAGGTCCTGCCCTTGAGAGGAAGCGTATATTTGCCCGGTTTGACCGCGTAGACCTTCCTGACGATCCCTTTCTCGAAGATACAGCTCAGTATCCCATTGTCAGGGCCCACGAAGAAATACTTGTCAGTCTCGATGATGAGGTTCCGCCTGTCGCCCCCGACGCCGGGGTCCACGACACTGAGGAAGACCGTCCCTGAAGGGAAATATTCGAAGCTGTTTCCGAGTACAAAGGATCCCTCACGCACATCCTGGCTCGATACGTCATGACAGAGGTCTACGATCCTCACTTCGGGATTGATACCGAGTATCACACCCTTCATGACTCCGAGATACCAGTTGTGCCAGCTGAAATCAGTGAGAAGCGCTATGACGTTGGAACGAGCCTTCTTCTTTGCAGTCATAAAAAAATCCGCCTTTCAGGGTAAAGCACCCGCAAGACGGATTATAATTCAGGTCTTCCTGTATGGAAATGCTTTTTAGACCATGCTCTCCTGCATACCTGTCGCGGCGATCATACTCTCCGCGAGCTCGAGGTTGCGGCGGTATCTGTCATTATCCGGTTCGAGTTCTATGGCCGTATTAAAGATACCCGCTGCCTCGATATACCTTCCCCGTCTCGAGAGGAAACAGCCCATAGCGTTGAACGCGACCCCAAAAGAGGGAGCTTTTTCCATCACGAGAGAAAGATGCCTCTCGGCCTCATCGTCCATGTCGAGCTTGTCGAGCACGATCCCGAGGTTGACCTGGATCTGCTCGTTTGAAGGCGCCAGCCTGTGCGCCTCCATGAGATGCTCGAGAGCCTCCATGAACTCGCCCTTTCTTTCGAGGACGCAGCCGAGACCATTTCTCGCGTCGATATTTTCCGGATCATGAGAGAGAGTAGTTACATATACATGACGGGCGCCGTCGAGATCGTTGCGCATCTCGAGGACCTTCCCGAGCAGCAGCATAAGCTTGCAGTTTGCGGGATCACTTTCAAGAGCGGTGTAGACAACACCCTGCGCCTCTTCGAGCATATCCATCCTGATGTAGAGATGAACTGCCTTGAGCAGCACCTTCATCGGTGTTCCCTCGAGGAACGGCAGGCACGCGAGCGCTTCAGCGGCCGCTTTCGTTTCACCTGATCGAAGAAGAGTCTCGGCCATTACGACATGGCTCCCTGCCTCATGAGGCTCTTCCTTCACGGCCCTGCACGCCAACTCGACCGCACGGTCACTGTCACCGAGCACTATCGCGGCAGCTGCCGCGTTCCTGAGGAGATTGACATTGTTTCCATCGATCGCCAGGCCGGCCGCTATCACATCGGCTGCTTCCTTCATCCTCCCCGCCTCGAGAAGAGCGGTACCAAGATTATTTCGAAGATCGGCCCTTCCCTCGTCCATCAGGACCGCCTCCGAGAACTTGTCGACCGCACCGTCGCAGTCGCCCTTCCTCAGCTGGACCAGCCCGTCAAGATTCGCGAAGTCGGCATTGACCGGCTCCAGCTCCCTGCCCCGAAGAATAAACTCTTCCGCATCCTCGTATCTTTCCTCTGCCACGAGCATCGAAGCTTTATCGTACAGGCGCTTGCCTGCTTCCCCGCCGCCACCGCGACGCATTTCGATTATCTTGGTCATTCCACACGCCTTTCACAGACCCGAACAAACTCCGTCGGCCCGGAAGGTTATCCGGCCCTGTAAAGCGTGGTTAATACAAGAGATGTGCCACCAGCCCTGACAATGGGATTTCGTACGGACATAGTTGTACGGGGATATGGGGCGGGGTGGTTATCTAGTTGTCATGTAATAAGTTGAAAGGCAGAACCAGCTCTATGTTCTCGAGCGCTTGAGGTCCAACACGCACTCCGGCATAAGATCAAACCATACATCAAACTTCCTGGAAGCCTTCCTCCTGGATACAGCCGGACCGGTTGTGCAGGTATTCTTGCCAGTCAGGTTCCGATAATCGAATGAACACTCCGAAAGGATTTCCCATCTCATGAGTTTGGAGATAATATCAAGGCTACCTGCTGTGGAAATGACAGCTTTAATAAAAGGAGAATGAATCGATGGTCATCGAGAGTATCAGCGGATGCATCGGTTGTGGAACGTGCGTCAGGACATGCCCCACGGACGTAATCCGTACCGACGGGAAGACCGGAAAGGCAGTAATAAAATATCCTGCGGACTGCCAGATCTGTCACTTGTGCAGGATGTACTGTCCTGTCGGGGCTATAACAATCTCACCGGAGAAATCGATTCCGGTCGTGGTTTCCTGGGGGTAAAGATGACTGTTTCTGAAGATAGCAGCGAAATTTCAAGACGTGACTTTCTTGCGCTTGCGGGCGGTGCGGCGGGGCTGACTGCCCTCGTCTCGATGGGAATCTCATCAGGCTGGGGGACCAACATGACCGAGGTCGATGCCGGCAGCATC